>ENA-ORXT01000172-ORXT01000172.1-marine-metagenome-genome-assembly--contig:-NODE-172-length-109978-cov-6.338505_pt1 | contig 109978 bp, 82 predicted proteins | sample MGYA00237868_ERZ511482 | MGnify/ENA metagenome assembly ERZ511482 | reverse complement strand
CCAATCTTTTATGTAGCTTTTATTGTAGTTGGTAAGTAGTTGAAGAATGAATACTGAGACATTAATTTCAACATTATCTTCATCAGGTGTAATTGTGTATTTAATTAAATCAATTATGCTATTCTTTGTAGTTAATTTGTCTATATGAAAAGAATCGACTTCTTCGTTTGCAAACATGAATCCATTGTGATCAATTGTACAATATGTGCTGAAGACTTTGAATTCTCCATCTTCAAATAAATGAATTCTCATTCCTTTTGACCGATATACATAACTAAACCTTCCAAAAGCGGAACCATGTATTCCATCGTAAATTAATATTCCCTTTTTATCAAAAAAGTTAATATGTTCACTTGCATGTTTGCCATGTTCGGTGACTGTGTCTTTTATTAATCCTGTAGGGTTTCCAGCTTTATTTTCTATTTCAGAGAAAGTTTCGTTGGTTATTGATATTGAATTTGGGACTTCTTCAAAATGATCACTGAATAATTCAACTAAGATCTTTATTCCAGTATGAAAAGATTCTATTGTAAGTTTTTCATTTCCATCAGTAGACTCAAATATTCCACCTAATAATATCTTTTTAAGATCTTCTTCCATTTTTATTTTTTCATTATCAGTAACGGATGATTATAAGCGGAGGCCGTCCCAAAGGGCGGCTTCCGTCTTATATATTGTTGTCAGTAGTTATTCATTTGTCCCATAATTTTGATAGCCTGATTGAATATCTACTTTTTGCTATATTTTTCAACTCATCAACTGTTTCCAATGGTATATTGTCTTTTCTTTCTTGCCAAGTTTTATGTGCCGCTCTACTTTCTCCAATTGATGTACCGATATAGTAGCTTACTCTATCTAAGTGATATGCTAATGATTCAAAAAGAGCTGGTGGTAATTTGGATAAACTTATATTTTCTAAGATGTCCAAAATTAGGATTAGATTTTCATTATAAGCATAAAATGCACCACTTGGAAGTGCTCGCTCCCAAGTCTTATCAATTGCTTTAGAAAACAATTCGATAAAACCTGCAATTAATTTGATGTCATGTTTTTCAATTGTTTGTATAACAGACTTACGAAAAGATTCATTATCTATAAAGTCGGTAACAGCATCTCCTGAAGGGTCACTAAATATTTTATTTATTGAATCTAATTCTTCATCGATTTTCGATTGTCTTTTAAATTCTTCTTTAGTGAGAACTGCAATTCTACTGAGTATCTCCTTTAAGTCATTGAATTCAACAATAAGAATTCCATTTCTATCTCTGTAAGGTTCATTCTTAGGATCAGTTGAATAAAATAACTGGATTATATCATGTGGATAGGCTATTCTCTGATTTGTATATACATTCTTTGTCCAATCTACCGCTGTAAGTACATTTACATCACCAAGTCCGTATCCAACTATTAATGTTGTAGATTCCTTAATCGACAATGATAGTTTCTGCTGTCTATACTGATTTGGACGGAATAAACTGATATAGTCTTCTTGCGATATAATTATTGAACTTGGATTTGTCCTTATTCCGTGTAAATGATATACTGGTATTAAATTCTGTGGTGATATCAATTGGTCATTAGGTCCTAATGACAAACATTTGCCAGTCAGCAAACATTCAATTATTAAGTCATAATTTGTTGTAATAATCCAGGAAGGTGCAATTTCAGATAGTAAGTTTCCATATTCTAATCTCTTGTCGCTCTCAGGATACCAACTCGTTAACTCTGCTATTTTTCTTTTTAATTTGCTTATTGCTGTTTTGTAATCTGTATTATCATTTTTTGCTATTCTCTTACCAATTTCTGTTGCTATTTCAGGATATGAAAGACCTTCTGTTTTAATGTCCTCATTTAATGTGATTTTAAATTCTTCAGCACACTTAAATATTAGTTGTTTCCAAGACAGTGCTATTTCATTCCAAGAGTCATTCAGGATAGCCATTGACATACCCGCTCCAATAAAGAGTCCTAAGTTTCCATATACGGAAGACTTGGCTACAAGATTTAGAGCATCTTCTCTTGATATTTTAATTTCTTTTTTCATTTATTACTGACAACATTTGTATATAGTCCATAATGGACTATATATCTCTTATATCTACTTTATTCTAACAGGTCATCCAATGGACTTTGGAATTCCTTATTATTAATATTCAACACATGAGTATAGATCTGAGTTGTCTTTGCACTACTATGTCCGAGCATGGTTTGAATGATACGTAAATTAATGCCTTTTTGTAAAAGATGCGTAGCACAGCTATGTCTCAATGTATGAAGCGTAGCCCATGCATTGATATTAGATTTCTTTACAGCCTTTCTGAATATGTTACGCATACTTGTAACGCTATATTGCCCTCCATCTGCTCCTTCGAATAACCAGTAAGAGGGCATATACTTTTTGTAGTATTGACGTAGTGTGATAAGTAGTTTTTTACTCAAGATCGTTTTACGATCTTTCTTACCCTTTGCCCCTTTTATAAATATGTATCCATCAGACGATCTGATATCCTCTATACGCAGATTAATGAGTTCACTCCTTCGTAATCCGGCTGAGTATATTGTCATGATTATGGCTTTATGTTTGAGGTTGTCTATCGACTTGAGTAGACTTTTAATCTCTTCTGTACTGAGTACATTGGGCAGTGTTTTGGACTTCTTTGGTCTTTGTATATCATAACACGTGCGATCACGACCTAATACGTGTTCATAATAGAATTTTATAGCATTGATCATCCCATTTTGTCTAGACTCCGAGACATGCTGTGTTTTGATACAGTGTAATACATAGGCTTCTATCTCTGGTTTTGTTAGGTTGGGTATGTCTTTCCCTCTATGATGTGTCATATAGTTAATCAACTCTGATTGATATAAGCGCTGAGTATGTTTGCTATATGCCTTGAGTATGATCTTGCTTTCTACCGCCGCGATGATGTCCTTTTCAGTTTCATTCAGTTCTACATAAGGTCTTTTTTTGACGATTTGTTCGTCTTTGATTTCTATGTCTTTGCCAAATACGGCTTGCAAATTATTCATAGCATCACTCGTATTGACCACACTCCAAAGCTTTTGGTTAGAATGGTAAAAGCTTCCGTTCATCTCCTTGACAGACTTTCGCCACGCTGCTTTTTGATAGGGTATGTGAAACTTGATTCTTCTAGCTGCTGGCTTTCCTTTATAAATAATCGCATTCATGGATTAAATATAGTACGTCATACTTCTATAATCATCAGAAAATGAATAGATTATGATAGATAGCCGATAGACATCGGATATCTATCAGTTACAACATAAATCTGACAATTCATGGATAGTAGAAAGTCAATAATCGAACGCCGCAGGAAATGCCCTATATGTAAATCCCCAGTTATCGGAAGATCTGATAAACGGTTTTGCAGTACAAAGTGCAAGACCTACTACGGATGGAAGTTGCGACAAGTAACCAAGTCGGCTACTCTTGATATAGATAAGATTCTGCATCGCAATCGTTCTATCCTACTAGAAGTCATGGGTAAAAATAGTAAGTCAAAGAAGATACCTAGGATAGAACTGGAGCGACGCAATTTTAAGTTCATATATCATACACATACTATTGTAAACTCAAAGGGCAAGACCTTCCATTATGTCTATGACTTCGCTTGGATGACATTCAGTGATGACGAGGTGCTGATTATTAGAAAGAAATAAGCGTATCCAGTATCTACAATCGCCGAGCTCCTACGCTGAATCTCCTCTCCTACTCAATAATAATGGTACAGTAAGTTCTTAATCACATAAGCTCCCCAAGATCATACTGTGTATATGTTCACTGCACAAAGGTGCAAAGAGCGATATACCGCTGAGCGCCATCACCTCCCTACTCCCATCCAAAGGAAAGCAAAATTTTTCATAAAAGAGGATACAGTGAGACTCCACCAGCAGAGCGTGGCGGCTTCTCGCTAGCCCGCAGTAGGGAAGACGAAAAGCCTTCGATATAGAAATATTTAGACTACACAAGATCTATTGCCGCTTATGTCTGTGATGTTCGTAAGGTTCAGACTTTCATTAGAGAATCTAAATTAATAATTCGAGCTGGACAATCCATTATGCAAAATCAGGCTTAGCATTTCAATTCATTCCGTCTTACAGTATTAAGCAATCAATTAACCAATATCTCATCTACAAACAACCAATTCTTAGCACCTGGTGCTGCGTGCCATTTAGGATTCTTAAGAGTCCCTGATATTTTCACTTTAATAAAACGTGCATCCCGCGAATCAAAATCCAAAAGGAAAGATCTTAACGCTGGTGGCTCGGGTCCTGTAGCAATCGGGATATTTATTTTTTTTGCCAAGCTGTAATTTTTACCTTCTGCTGATGTACTGACTTCAATACCTTTTGGGAAAAAGATGTAACTACTTGTAGCTTCTAATGCACTAACTACGACATTGCTCACAGGCTCTACCAGTCCTAGATCTAACGTAGCATATAGGTCTTCTCCTTCATAACCTAACCAATTTCCTTCAACAAAATTACTATTTCCCTTTGTGAAGTCTATCAATGATCTTGCTCCTGCCGCAGCATATTTTTCACTAGGTGCATTTTTTACCTGGGCATTGGCTATTTTATATCCTACTTTCGTTAGAACTTTTTCGACAGGCTCAGAAGTAGTCCATCCCTCTTTAGCACTTACAGCATTAATAATCGATGTCTTGCGTATTACAAATGTTGAGTCATAGACAATCGAGGTACTGTCAGGCAAAGTACCATCAAGTGTATAATACACTTTTACATCTTTAAAATTAAGACTCATAGTCACGCTCATAGTATCTGCAAACAAATCACTGTCAACAGTAATGATGGGCGGCTTTAATCTTGCATCACCGAAAATCATCGGATCTATTTTGTAGCTTACCTTTACTAGAGGATGTGCTGCTATGTAATTCTCTACTTTGGCATCAGTAACATCAGTCTTCCATAAAAACAATTCTCCAAGGGTCTTAAGCTTCTCTAAAGATTCGAAGCCAATGTCATCCACCTGAGTATTGTATAAATTTAGATAAGTGAGTTGTGGCAACTTATCCAAATGCTCTAACCCTTTAGAACTGACTTGAGTATTTTGTATCTTTAGTTTTTGTAGATTCTTGAAACTAGATAGCACAGACATCATCCCATTATCCAAATTGGTGTATGACAGATCTAACTCTGAAATATTTTTACTAATGCTTTTTAGCTTCTTAAGTTTTCCCTTTGTAATCAAGGTGTCTCTATTAAAACTAACATTGACTAAAGGGCTTTCATCGTCATGAGGTATTACTTGTATTCCTGCATTGGTCAATTTAGCGAGTTGTTTTGGCGTAACTGGTTTTAACCCCTTTAAGTTTATAGAGGCCGTACTTTGTTCGTAACCCTTCAAGATTTTTGTTATCTCTTCAGACTGGTTTATTGCTCCTACAGGCTTATCAAATGATGCGCCTTCTGCAACCCACCATTCTAGCAGTGCAATCTCATTATCACTAAATTGTTTTTTACCCTCAGGAGGCATGTGTTCTTCATCTTCTAATGGTAAGTGCAAACGCTGTATTATAGGACTCTCCTTAATGCTTCCGGCAACAAGTGCAGCACCTTCGTCCCCTCCTTTCATAAGCATATCTATCGAACTGAGATCTAAGCCACCCTTTTTCTTGCCTTCATTATGACAGTTAAAACATTTGCTTTTTAACAGTGGCTGGATTAGGTCTGGATAAGCTATGAGTGTATTTACATCGGTGACTATAGGTCTGTCACTCTCTCCTATTGGCTGAGTAAGATGCCCTTCGCCATGAGTAAGACTTCCTCCATAATGTCCAGTTATGGTCAACAATATCATGGTCAATGAGAACAGCGGAAAATAGAATCTCTTAAGGCCTTCATTTTTAGTTATACAAAGATAAAACACGAGAATACTACTGAAGGTAGTACCTACTCCAAACCATAAATGTAGGCTGATCAAGCGTTCACTAAACTCACCTTCTTTAGGCATTATCCACCCTGTAAAAAGTGCAACCAATGCTGATGCAATAGCTATGGACAATACAAAAGGTATCGACTTCTTTAGATATGCCAAATTTGACCGTCTACTAGCTAACTCCATAATAAAAGCACCGATCAGCATACCTACTGGCAAGTGAACTATTAGCGGATGAAACCTTCCTATAAACTCTCCCATTACGTAACAATTATTTCATCAACAAAAACCAAGGATGCTGTATCACATCCCAATATTAAATTGGCATCAAAATATAAACCAAACATTACCGGTCTTGGCGTCATAATTAAGCTAGTAGATCATGCATAACTTTACCATGTACATCAGTGAGTCTAAATCGGCGACCTTGATATTTATAAGTGAGTTTTTCATGATCAATACCTAAGAGATGTAGCATAGTAGCTTGAAAATCATGAACATGTACGGGGTCTTTTATTATGTTGTATCCAAATTCATCAGTCTCCCCATAGACCATTCCTGGTTTTACACCTCCACCTGCCATCCATATTGTAAAACATCTAGGATGATGATCTCTACCATAATTAGTATCCGTCAGCAAGCCTTGAGAATAATTTGTTCTGCCAAACTCTCCACCCCAGATAACTAGCGTATCATCTAACATACCTCTCTGCTTTAAGTCCATAATCAATGCAGCAGATGCCTGATCGACATCATGAGCTTGGTTCTTTACTGCTGAAGGAAGATTATCGTGTTGATCCCATCCCATGTGATACAGTTGAATGAATCTTACATCTTTCTCTGCCAATCTTCTTGCCAGTAAACAATTAGATGCAAAAGTACCTGGCTGAGTCGCTTCTGGCCCATACATCTTATAAATGTGATCTGGCTCGTCGGATACATCCATGAGACCAGGAACTGAGGTTTGCATTTTATAAGCCATCTCATACTGAGATATGCGACTTTGGATTTCTGGATCTCCCTGTTCATCATATTGTATCTGGTTAAGTTCCGCAACCTTGTCAAGCATATTTCTGCGGCTTTCTCGACTCATCCCTTCAGGATTGTTAAGATACAACACTGGATCCTTACCTGATCTAAACTGGACTCCCTGATGTAAGGAATGTAGAAATCCATTACCCCATAATCTAGAATATAAAGGTTGTCCAAATGGTCTACCCGTTCCTCTAGAAAGTAAGACACAAAAGCCAGGTAAGTTTTCGTTTTCACTGCCCAGTCCGTAACTCAGCCATGAGCCTATCGCCGGTCTCCCTGGCTGCTGTGATCCAGTCTGAAAGAAAGTCACAGCAGGGTCATGATTGATCGCCTCAGTGTACATCGACTTTATCATACAGATATCATCTACTACCTTTGAAGTATATGGTAGCAACTCAGACATCCAAGCACCACTCTGCCCATACTGATCAAATGAGTACGCAGAATTAGCCAATGGAAAACTGTCTTGCCCAGATGTCATTCCAGTCAATCGCTGACCTTGCCTTATGGACTCTGGCAACTCCTGTCCTCTGAGCTTAGTAAGTAATGGTTTATGATCAAACAATTCTAACTGTGAAGGCCCACCACTCTGGAACAGATAAATAACTCTCTTTGCTTTAGGTGCAAAGTGCAAATGTTTTAATGAACTACCATCGAGAGGAGAATCAGATCGACAACCACCAAGACCTGTACCCAATAAACTGGATAAAGCGGCGGCACCGATTCCTACACTACTCTTTGACAGGAATGATCTTCTGTTAAGCAAATAAGATCTTTCGTCTGCTGGATTTTTCATACTAAGATTTTCTTATGGTTTCATCCAAATTAAAAATAGTGTTAGCGACAAAACTAAAAGCGGCTAGCTTTGCATTATCATCTTTCTCCCCTATCTCTAATTGCCCATACTTTAGCATCGATTCCGCTTTTGCCGGGTTATCTTCAAAGACTTTTAATTCATCATCGTACATGCCAGACAAGGCCTCCATTTCACTCTCTTGTGCTCTTCGCGATGTGGCTAGTTTAAACATATATTGAATAACAGCTTCTTTGTCTCCTTCACTATCTTTATATGCTCTATAAGCCAATGCATTTGATGCTTCTAAAAACTGAGGATCATTCATCAATACTAAGGCTTGTAGCGGGGTGCTTGTATTTTCGCGCTGAACCATACAAAAGTCTCGTGTAGGTGTATCAAACAATAGCATGTTAGGTGGTGGTACAGTACGTTTCCAAAAAGTATATAGACTCCTCCTGTAGTTTTTATCTCCTTCATCTTGAACATAGTTGGCAGTGCTTCCGCCGCCGCCGCCAGTTACTTCATTCCATAAGCCTGCAGGTTGATATGGTTTGACGCTCGGGCCGCCTACAATATCCACTAGTAACCCACTGATAGACAACGCATGATCTCTAAGCATCTCAGCAGATAATCGGGTTCGAGAGGATCTTGCTAACAACTTATTCTCAGGATCTACTTCTAATAGACCAGAACTAACCTTACTATCTTGTTTATATGTAGAACATGAGACTATATATTTTATGATATGCTTGACGTCCCAATCATTATCTTTAAACTCCATGGCAAGATGGTCTAGCAATTCTGGATGCGTCGGTAGTGACCCTTGGTTTCCAAAATCATAGGTAGTAGAAACGATTCCCTTACCAAATATCTGCTGCCATATTCTATTAACTGCTACTCTAGCAGTCAGCGGATTATCATCTGCAAACAACCACTCCGCTAATACTAAGCGATCTTTATGTTGCCCTTCTTCCTCTATGACACCATTTGTTTTTTTACCAAAAGATGGTACTTCCGAATTAACCAGAATAGTAGGCTGATCGTAGACACCGCGACTAAGCACATGTGTTTCCCTAGGTTCTTCCAGATCCTTCATTACGAGTAATGGAATTACGTCTAAGGTGTCTAGGTTATTTATAAATTTTAATGTTTCTTCTATCTCCTCTTTGGTGATATTGATGTATGGTTCTGGGATAGCACCATAAGATTCTATCAATCCTTTCTCTTCTACACTATTAAAATAACTGAAAAGCTGAAAGTATTCTTTTTGACTTATTGGGTCATATTTGTGGTCATGACATTTTGCACATTCAAAAGTCAATCCTAGGAATGCAGTACCAAAAGTGTTGGTTCTATCCGTGACATATTCAGCTCTATATTCTTCAGGTATTACTCCACCCTCTTGAGTGATCTTATGATTTCTATTAAATGCTGTAGCTATTATTTGTTCCTTTGAAGCATCAGGCATTAGGTCTCCTGCTAACTGCCATTTCACAAATTTATCGTAAGGCATGTTTTTCTTAAATGCATGAATCACCCAGTCACGCCATGGCCACATTATACGTTCTAGATCATCTTGATATCCATGAGTATCAGCATATCTTGCTAAGTCTAACCAATCGCTAGTCATCCGCTCAGCATAAGCATCAGAGGCCAGATACTTATCGACTAATCGCAAATAATTTTCTTCAGAACTATCTTCTAGAAATGAGTCTACATCTTCTATACTGGGCGGCAATCCTGTCAGGTCAAAACTTACTTTCCTCAGTAACTTTTCTTCACGTATTCTTTCTGACGGTGATAGACCTTTTTCTTCTAGTTTTTTTAAAATATAACTATCTATGGGATTAGCTACCCAGTCCTCATTTGCTACTTCTGGGTTTTCTTGTTCTGAGGGAGGGACAAAAGCCCAGTGCTCTTTCCATTCTGCACCTTGCTCTATCCATCTCTTAAGGATCTCTTTCTCAGTATTTGTTAGCTCCAGATTAGATTCTGGTGGGGGCATTATATCATCCGGGTCTTCGGTAAATATTCGTTTGAGCAAATGGCTATTTTCTACATCACCAGCGATGATAGCATGTCTATCTTTCAAATCCCCTAGTGCAGCGAAAGCTTTCTCCTCAGTATGTAATTGCAAGTCACCTTCTATCTTTGCTTCGTCTGGACCATGACATTTAAAGCATCTATCAGATAAGATAGGCTTGACATGAAAGATGAAATCCACAGTCTCAGGAATAACTTCGTTGATATTCGCCGAAGCAAAATTACCAACTTGAGAAACTTCAGGACTGCAAGAATCTGAAACCAGGAGCATAAATGCACCTCCGAGTAGTAATAAGAAGATTGTTGTTTTGGAGTTGATCATATCAAGAACGTTAAAATAAATTAAAGCGTTTTTCTTTCCTAAATATTAATTCTATTTTTTGAAATTAAGTTTACCCACTTTCATCTTGCTAACGTGACTTCGAGTAAACGCAATTAAGTACACTAATAGAAACGTAATCAAACAGGATATATTTTTATAATTCAGACTCGTTGAAACGCTATTCTGCGCCATAGAAACTTAACTTAAAACAATTTAATATTTGAATAATTGTTAAAATGTTATATATTTGTTTAATGGCAAACAAGCAAGCAGTACTATCCAAGGATAAATTACAAGGAGCTGCAAAATTATTAAAAGTTATTGCTCATCCTGTAAAGCTGGAGATCTTACAACTATTAGGTAGTGCTAAGACTCCCATGGATGTAACATCGCTATGTGAGTGTATAGGCGCCGAGTGTGAGATAAGTATGATGTCACATCACCTAGCTAAGATGAAGGACAATGGTATTTTGATTTCAGAAAAAAAGGGCAAGCAAGTATTTTACTCGATCAAGGATAATTCAGTTTTGAAGTTGTTTAATTGTCTAGATCAGTGTGATTTGATATAGCTTTTTTTGAATTATTATTTGAATAAATTAACAAGTGTTGCAAGATTAAATTATGAGGTTTCATTTACCAATATTAGAGTGGTTACCAAGATATAACAGAGCACAGCTCTCTGGTGATATATCTGCTGGAATTACCGTTGGTATCATGCTGATTCCTCAAGGCATGGCATATGCCATGCTAGCAGGACTACCACCAATTTATGGTCTATATGCTTCTACCATTCCATTGATCATTTATGCGATCCTAGGTACTTCTAGACAGCTAGCTGTTGGGCCGGTTGCTATGGTATCTCTATTAGTAGCTAGTGGGGTCGGAGCTATTGCAGAGTTAGGATCAGATTCATTTATAAGTCTTGCTATACTGTTAGCATTGATGGTAGGTGTAATACAATTATTACTTGGGATTCTCAGACTTGGATTTCTAGTTAACTTTTTATCACATCCGGTGATTGCTGGATTTACTTCTGCCGCAGCATTGATCATTGGGTTTAGTCAATTAAAACATTTATTTGGATTAGATATTCCAAGAGGTAAAGTTCACGAGACTATTATTAATGTCTTTGATCAAATAGAAAATATTAATATACCCACAGTGCTGATTGGTATGGGTGCTATCACATTAATACTGGGACTTAGAAAAGTCAACAGGAAGATACCTTCTCCGTTGATCGTTGTCTTACTTGGGTTAGCGCTGGTGTACTTTTTAAATCTTAATGAGATAGGAGTTAAAATAATCAAGGATGTGCCAAGCGGTCTACCCTCTTTCGGTGTACCGCATGTTGCAGGTTCATCCATTATGAGTTTATTACCTATCGCAATTACTATCTCACTAATAAGTTATATGGAGTCTTATGCAGTAGCCAAAGCTATTCATACTAAACACAAAGACTATACTATCGACCCTAATCAAGAATTAATTGGTCTTGGAGCGGCTAACATTTTTGGTTCATTTTTTAGTTCGTTTCCTGTCACTGGCGGATTTTCTAGAACTGCAGTTAATGACCAAGCAGGAGCTAAATCTGGAATTGCGGCAATAATAAGTGCGGCAATAGTCATCTTGACCTTATTATTTTTGACTCCCTATTTCTACTACCTGCCCAAGGCAGTATTGGCCGCTATTATTATGGTTGCTGTATTTGGGCTCATAGATTTTCCTGAAGCTGTGCATTTATGGAAGAAGGATAAATTCGATTTTCTAACTTTTACAATTACGGCAGCGGCTACAATATTTATAGGGATAGAACCAGGTATTGCCATAGGCGTATTATTTTCTCTCCTAGTTGTGTTGTACAGAGTTTCTTACCCGCATATAGCAGAGTTAGCGCAAGTGCCTAATTCTCATGCATTCAGAAATGTAACAAGGTTTGATGAATTAAGTGGAAATGATTCTACTCTGATATTAAGATTAGATGCTCAGTTGTTTTTTGCCAATTGTGAAGGCTTTAAAAATTCGATACTCAGTAAAATTGATAACAGAAAAGGTATCACTAAAATAATTATAGAAGCTTCTGGCATTCATCATTTGGATTCTAGTTCCATCCATATGCTAAAGGATTTATATCAAGACCTAATTGAGCATGAAGTCCAGTTACAGTTTGCAGATGTGAAAGGACCGATCAGAGATATATTTAAGTTGAATGAATTGTACATGCTTATAGGTAAGGATAATTTTTTCTTATCAGTAGAAGATGCATTGAAGGGAGATGATGAACTAGAAACTCCAATGAATGAAAAGTATATTTTTCAATCAACAAAATAATTGATAATTGATAATTGATAATTGATAATTGATACAAAAAATAATATAGGGGAATTCCCAAATAAAATAAGACAAAGATTTAATTACAATGAAGTGATTTAATTTACAATATGTTATTAAATCACTTCAATATCTAAAAAGTAAAAATGATTATTGAGCAAATTTATACAGGTTGTTTAGCACAAGGAGCATACTACATCCATAGTAATGGTGAGGCAGCAATTATAGATCCATTAAGAGAAGTTACACCTTATATAGAAAAAGCGGCTGACGATAAAGTAAAAATAAAGTATGTTTTTGAAACACATTTTCACGCAGACTTTGTAAGTGGACATGTGACGCTAGCAAAGAAGTCTGGCGCGCCAATCATCTTTGGCCCAAATGCCAATCCGAGTTTTGATGCTCATATTGCAAAAGATGGAGAGGAGTTTAAGTTAGGGAATATCTCCATTAAGGTATTGCATACACCTGGTCATACGATGGAGAGTACAACTTACCTAGTCTTAGATAGTGATGGTAAAGAGCATGCAATATTCACTGGAGATACTTTATTTCTGGGAGATGTAGGTCGCCCTGATCTAGCACAAAAATCAGATGACCTAACGATGGAAGATCTAGCTGGGTATTCTTTTGAGAGTTTAAGAAATAAGATAATGCCACTACCAGATGATGTCATAGTATATCCTGCGCATGGAGCAGGTTCCGCTTGTGGTAAGAACATGATGAAGGAAACGGTCGATACTTTGGGAAATCAAAAAAAGATGAATTACGCACTAAGAGCGGACATGACCAAAGAGGAATTTATTAAAGAAGTAACGCAAGACTTACTCCCTCCCCCAGCTTACTTTCCCCTTAATGTAAAAATGAACAAGGAAGGATATGAAGATATAGAAACAGTCATATCTACCGGTCTCAAGCCTTTGTCCCCAAAAGAATTTGAACTAATAGCAAATGAGACAGAGGCTATAATGTTAGATGTCAGGACGCCATTTGACTTTGCAACCGAGCATATCCCGAATAGCATTTTTATCGGATTGGATGGTTCGTTTGCTCCATGGGTTGGAGAGTTGATCGTAGATGTTAAGCAACCTATAATACTAATTGCACCAGAAGGAAGAGAGGAAGAAGCGATCACCCGATTATCTAGAGTAGGATTTGATAACACGCTAGGTTATTTAGATGGAGGTATAGAAGCTTGGGAAGAAGCAGGCAAAGAACTAGATACTGTCAGTTCAGTATCAGCATCTCAATTAGAAAGTGAATATGACAATTATGCATCAAGAATATTCGATGTTAGAAAAGAGTCGGAATATTTATCAGAGCATGTATCAGAGGCTAAGAACACACCGCTAAGCAAGATCAATTCTTATCTAGCTGAATATCCTAAAGAAGAAAAGTTTTATATCCACTGTGCGGGTGGTTATAGATCTATGATCGCTTCTTCAATTTTAAAATCAAGAGGTTATCATAACATGATAGATGTGCAAGGTGGATTTAAAGCCATCAAAGAAAGTAAAATACCAACGTCTGAATTTGTATGTCCTACTACTTTATAAAAAATAAGCAAGTTCTGAGATGAGAAAATTTTATAGGTTTATAAAAGATATGATGAAGTCAACTACTCAGATAGCTGACTTAGAAATTGATGAGTTCTTGCAACAATACGAAAATGTTAATAATGCTATACTGCTAGATGTGCGTAGCCCAAAAGAGACCAGCAAGGGGATTATTGAAGGCGCTACAATAATCAATTATATGGATAATTCATTTGGCTCTAAAATCAAAGAACTTGACAAAAGTAAAAGCTATTATATCTACTGCAGAAGTGGTCGTAGAAGTATGAATGCCTGCATAGCTATGCAGGAGATAGGAATTCAGAAAGTAGCTAATTCAAAAGGTGGATACTTGGCTTACCTTAAATTAAACAACAACATAAAGAGAAAATAAAATATGGGAATAGTAGAATTTATATCACAGCCTTGGCACTGGTCTGTGTCTGGGGCAATGATAGTTTTAGTAATGTTTATCCTTCTTTGGTTTGGAGGAAGTTTCGGCGCTTCGTCCAATCTTAGAACGATTTGTGCAATTGGAGGTGCAGGTAAGAATATCAGTTTTTTCGACTTTGATTGGAAAGGACAATTATGGAATCTTGTTTTTATTTTTAGTGCAGTTGGTGGTGGTTTTATCGCCGTCAATTTCTTTCCTAGTCCAGAGCCTGTACAGATTGCAGAGAGTACTCAAACGCATCTTAGTAACATGGGTATTAGTACACCTCAGACTATTGCAGATGGTTATGGTTATGTGCCGTCAGAGATATTTGCAGTTGATAATCTATTTTCTATTCGAAATCTATTCTTATTAATAGTCGGCGGTTTCTTTGTAGGCTTTGGAGCTAGATACGCTGGTGGCTGTACTTCAGGGCATGCAATCAGTGGTCTATCTAATCTACAAATTCCTTCCTTGATTGCAGTCATCGGATTCTTTATCGGTGGTCTAATTATGTCATGGCTAGTGTTGCCTGTAATCCTAACAGCTTAATACCTTAATAAATAAATCATGAAATCACTAAAATATATTTTCCCTGGAATCTTATTCGGTATCGTAATGACCAAGTCCGAAGCAGTTAGTTGGTTCCGCATACAAGAGATGTTTCGTTTCGAAAGTTTCCATATGTATGGTATTATTGGAACGGCAGTAATACTTGCAACTGCACTCACTTACCTAAGTAAAAAGTTAAACGTAAAAAGCATAGAAGGTTCAGAAATGAAATTTAAACCAAAGAAAATGAGTGTTACAAGATACCTCCTAGGTGGAATTATCTTTGGCCTTGGATGGGCTATGACAGGTGCTTGTCCTGGACCTATGTTTACACTGCTAGGGCATGGTGTTTGGGCGATTGTGATCGTTATATTGAGTTCTATTCTAGGAACGTATGCGTATGGTGTTTTACAAAGCCGACTACCTCACTAAGTAGATAGAATAACTAGATATCCGAACCAACCTAGAACAATACACCAGATGTTACAATAAACCCACTTCCATCACTGATCAAATATTTGGGCTCAAAATAAATGTGTAATTTATTATCATTGACCCTAAAGTTGGTAAACAGACCTACGTTCAATCCGATATCAGAATTACCTCCATATTCTGTCCAATTGATACCGAGCAACGGAAGAAGGTGAAAATCTTCTCCGATAGTCAGAAGTTCATAATGAACATCTGCATCGATAGCATATGATGCATTGTTGCCTAAGTAGTAATTATAAGCCGCAACAAATTTCCAATTTTCATCAACATTTAACATCCCTTTTGCTTGTAGACCAAAAAGGTTATTTGGGTCACCTAATTTATAAGTGATACCAAGACCTCCATTTATCTGACTGAAAACAACTTGACTAAACAACACAAATGCAATAACTAAAAATAGAACCTTTTTCATCTCTTTTAGATTAATTATACGGCGAACGCCGCCACCTGAATACTAGAAATTAGCGATAGAGTGTGCGAGTCTCTAGTTACTTATCTATTGTATAAAGAGGAAGCCTTACCTAATGTTCGAATTTTATAACAATAATTTCAAGAATTAGGGATCGACTGCTGATAACCTACCTAATGAATCGTTTTTTAACCTACACTTATCGTACTCTAGCTTACGTATGATTATATCGATCGTCTCTCAGAGGTACGAAGAGATATATTCTGATATATATTGTTAGGTGTTTGGCTTTTCATTTTTGGGAGATTTATTCCAAATTATTTCACCATATTTTATTTGACCAATCCTTTTGTAATTCAATTCTAAATCTCTCTATCCACTCATCTGAAATTTCATCAGCTAATTTTGAAAAATAAGGTAAACTTAATCTAGTGTCGTCAATATCAACTCCAATATATTCTCCAATTTGTTTAATAGTACCACAATAGTCATCCTTAAAATCTTCGTAGACAATTGTTAGTGAAGAGCTTTTTCCTTCCTCAAGAAACGCTTGAATTTTACTTTCTCTTATTGTCGTTTCAATCAATAGATGTTTTATTGCATCGAAGTTATATTTATCCGCTAGTTTGGGGTCACTTACTTGAGTTTGTTCTCCTGCCTTTCTGTGCCATTCGTTTGTCATTATTGCCTTCCACCAAGAAATCGATTGCTTTACCTTATTTTGTCTTGTAAGAAAAATATGTTTACAATTTGGAAATACTCTTTCCCAGACTTCAAAATTGCTAGTCAATTGTGATTTAGGGGCAGCATTTGGAAAAAGTTTTAACTCATTTATTACAGGATCATTTTCTTTTTGTGGTGCATTCAACTTAATCCCAAAAACTCCATTAGCACTTGATCCTAAATCATATATTTTTTCCTGAAGAATTTGGTAATTTTCTGCATTATGTTTAGCTAACAAAGTTTCATTTGGCTCAATTGTAAATAATTCAGAAGGCTTACCTAATACGTTCGTCATTTCTAATGCTCTGCACAGTAAAGTACTACCGTTTCGTTGACTAAACCATATTGTATAATATTTTGATGGTTTCATATTTTCTAATGTGAGTCTCTTTATTCAGATTTTGTTGACACCTAACGTATAAATAACTGCATGTAAAACTATACTGCAGACTTAGGCTATTCTCATTTACAAAATGGATCACGTTACTAGGAATCAGATATCCCCATATAACTCCGCACTAATCTCAACTCTCCGTACGTAACATCATAAGGTATATCGATCTTAAGTTCGGTAAAGTTCTTTTCGCCTTGATCTTTGATACTGGCACTTATTTTTTTAACTCTTTCCTCAGTCATTAGTTCGAATATTGATATGCGCTCTTCCTTAACCATCTTACTGAGATGACTCTCAATAGTTCCTTCCGTAAGGTTTCTGATCTTAGCAATACCCGCTATAGATTGGCCTGCTTTAAACATCTCATACGTGATTTCATAAGTTTGACCTTTGACTCGTCCTTTACTACTGGCTTGCTTGTCTTGTTTATGTTTAGGCTCCGATGCGTATAATTTAGCATCTAGATAGGTTAAGCCATATAGCTTTTGCATTTTCACCCAGAGACTATCTTCTAAGTGATTAACTATTTTTAGATATTTGGAAATCTTAGATTTATGACCATAGACTTTTGTATGATCGATGATAGGAGCAATCATTTTGTCGTGTATCTCATCTGTGAAGTAAGTGATTGCCTTTAGTATCCGATCAGCTAGGTATGAATGATTTTTTTCTTCAGAGAAATAAGCCTTATCAAGATGAGATTTAAAATTACTTGCGACACCAACTAATTTTTTAAGCTGTAGCCTGAGGTCCTTTATCAATAAAATACAATTTGCTTTAGCCGGTATTTCATTTTCTTTCACAAAAGATTCCCATAGATCTATAAAACCCTCAAATGACTCTAAGTCAAATGTAGATTTGAGTTTATAGAAATCATAGTTGAATTTTTCGTCTTCTAGAATTTTCTCTATGCCCTCCCCTATTTGATTTTGCGCTGTGAAGTCTATGACTCGCTGATCACATATGACATTGGATGTGCTGATCTTAGACATAAGTGTAAGACCTCCTAGGGATCTGCACCTACTTAATGCAACATACAATTGTCCACTTGCAAAAGTGCTTTCTAGGTCTAATACCAATTTGTCAAAAGTCAATCCTTGACTCTTATGTACTGTTACTGCCCATGCAAGACGTATCGGATACTGTGTGAAAGCACCTAGTTCCTCCTGTATGATCTTTCCTTCTTCCTGATCAATCGAATATTTTAAATTTTTCCACTCTACAGGTTCTACTATGATCTTGTGTCCTTCATCTGGCTTTACAGTTATCGAATCCTCCTCCACGTTCGTGACCGTACCTGTCTTACCATTAAAGTATAATTCTTCTGGATGGTTCCTGATGAACATTATCCTGGCTCCGATCTTAAGTATGATTTGCTCATTTGCAGGATAGGCCGACTCTGGGAATCTACCATTTACAATAGCATTGAGATTTATCTCTTTACTATCTATCTTACCTAATTCAGATTGATTTATTCTATCAGCTTTTTTATTGTGGGTAGTAAGCGTAATGGTATCCTTAAAGTTAGGTGCAGGATCATGACGCTCGTTAAGATAACTGATTGCTTCTTCGTCTCTTTCTCCTACTCTTATCGAATTTAAGATCTTGATAAATGACTCTTCCTTTTGCCTATAAACTTTCTTCAACTCTACAGACAGAGGGGCTGCTTCATTCCAAACTCGAGAATCATAAAAGTAGAATCCATTATAATAATTTCTAAGAATATAGCGGTCTTGTTCTTTGACCACAGGGGAAAGCTGAAAAAGATCTCCTATCACCAGGAGTTGTACACCTCCAAATGGCAATCCGTTTTTCCTTACCCTCCTAAGACTTTGGTCTATCGCGTCCATTAGATCTGCCCTTACCATACTTATCTCATCTATGACCAATAACTCAAGGGCAAGAAAAAGATCTAACTTTTCTCTATTAAATTTTTGATGCTTGGCTAGTTCATAACTATCATAGTATCGCTCTACTGGATGGTGCTGATCTCTTATGGGAATATATGATTTCAGTGGAAACAAAAAGAGCGAATGTAAGGTGACTCCACCAGCATTTATCGCGGCAACACCAGTCGGAGCAGCAACGATATAATTCTTATCAGTCTCCTTGAGAACTTCTTTTAACAGCGTCGTCTTACCGGTACCGGCCTTACCTGTCAGGAAGATATTTCGATTTGTATTGAGTATAAAGTCCTTAGCTATATCTCGTTCCCAATTTTGCTCATCGTTAGACATGGGATAAAGATAAAAACTCATATATTATCAAAGCATTTAAAACTAAGAAATAGCCATGATGAAATATTTAGTCCCTGTTCTGTTGATGATTCCTAGCCTGATGATGAGTCAGCATATAATTCCTAAACCCTCATCTATCAGTCTACACGAATCAAGTTTTAAATTAACTCAAGGGACTAAGATCTTTCATGATTCTAGCTTAGCCGCTGAGGCATCCTTGCTAGTCCAACAAATAAAAGATTGGTCTCAAGTAGATATGCAAAAAACGCAAGGCAGTTTAGTTCCTGATGGGCATATATCCTTGACCATAGATAAGACAATGGCGATTGCAGCCTCTTATAAAATTGAAAGTAATAGCAAAGGAATCAAGTTAATTGCAGGTTCCCGTGAAGGAATATTTTATGCTTGCCAGACATTATTACAATTGATACCAGCTGAAGATCCTCAAAGAATCATAGGCGCTACCATTACTGATGGACCTAAATATAATTGGCGCGGACTCATGCTAGACTCAGCAAGGCATTTTCAGAGTGTGGAAGAGGTCAAAGCATTCATAGACCTTATGGCTCATTACAAGTATAATAAATTTCACTGGCATCTGACTGATGATCAGGGGTGGAGAGTAGAGATCAAAGCATTGCCCAAACTTACAGAGATAGGTGCTTATCGAGTTCCCCGAGAAGGAATTTGGTGGTTTAGACCAGGGCCAATGGAAGGTGAGCCGGCAACTTATGGCGGATTCTACACGCAGGCTGAGATAAGAGATGTCGTAGCCTATGCGGCTGCGAGACATGTAGAGATCATTCCTGAGATAGACGTACCTGGTCATTCATTAGCATTGCTTTCTGCTTACCCTGATATCAGTACGACCGGCGGCCCTTTTAGGGTCAATCCTGGTGCTCAGTTTTTCAATGTGATAGAAAATACTGTTGATCCTAGCAATCCGAAAACCTATGAGTTACTAGATATGATATTTAAAGAAGTAGCAGAATTATTTCCTTCGCCCTACATACATATTGGGGGTGATGAAGCAACAAAGAAATTTTGGAAAGAAGATAAGCACGTACAAACTTTTATGAAAGAAAATGGTATCAATGATGAATCGGCATTACAATCTTATTTTATAAAAAGAATGGAAGGACTCTTGCACGGTCATAATAAGAAACTGATCGGCTGGGATGAAATATTAGAAGGTGGCTTAGCAGAGTCTGCTACAGTTATGTCTTGGAGAGGGAAAGCAGGAGGGATAGAGGCTGCTAAGAATGGTAGACAAGTGATCATGTCGCCAGCTCCTGAGTACTACCTAGATGTACTGCAAGGAGACCCTTCCATAGAACCGGCTACCTACTCGATGTCACGTCTTACAGATACCTATCACTTCGATGCTACACTACCTGACCATGTAGAGCAATCGCTCTTACTAGGTATCCAAGGTAACTTATGGACAGAAGAAGTCCCCAACCAACGACACGCACAGTACATGACATGGCCACGTGCATTTGCGATAAGTGAAGCGGCATGGAGTAAGGGCGATAGAGATTGGGATGACTTTGTATCTAGAGTAGAACACCACTTCAAAAGATTTGAAAAGATGGATATCAATTATGCTAAATCGATATACGACCCAGCCATTAGTATCGAGCAAGATAGTATGGGCGATAAGTTCATCACACTCACACACGAAATCGAGGGACTAGATACCTATTATACATTCGATGATGCAGAACCGGATCATCACTATCCACTTTATACAGATAAACTCAATGTACCTATAGGAGCTTACGCACTAAGATTAAGAACCTATAGAGATGGTACTCCTATAGGTAGGTCAACGTATACAGAGATCTACAGAATAGGAAAAGGAAAACGAACACCAGCTACTCATAAATAAATAGAGGTTCAGGATATTAAAAGCTAAACAGTGAGCTTAGAATATTTGATCGTATGATAGTAAAATTTGACTATCCATATAAAGCTGAGACCCAATGCTATCTTTTGTATAAACCCGATCCAATACAGTCCTATACTTGTGAAGTACATAATAAAACTAGCGGTTAAAGAAAGTACAACTAGCCAAGCGACTACCTTTATGAAAATACTATGCATCTGTTGTGCTTTGATGGCCAACGCGAGGACAGTGACCGCTCCGAAGGGAAATGAAAGTAGAACGAATAGATCATGATTATCAGTAGCTGCAAGCAAACCAAAGGTCATAGCTAATACTGAGAATACCAAAAGAAGTTTTTTTAGCGAACCACTATCGTATAACCGTCTTATCATCTGAACCAATATGTAGAGAATAGATATACAAAGAATCCCCCAACCTGAAATTGCAGTTGGTCTGGCTAAGTTAGACTCTCCATTGAGGCTATTCTTATACATAAGATCACACCAGTAGTTATGAAACCAATCATAGCCTTCTGTATTTGGGTCTACTACGGACCCTCCAGGATATAAGTTGGCCGCAGAGATATATAGAATTACAAATATACCTATACCAAGCGGGGCTACAAGATCTAAAAATCTACTCATTCATGAGATTCAATACTTATTATTAGAAACCTTGAAAATAAGCCTAATTCCTTTCTTCATCAGTAGACACAAGGGATAATGCGTCAGTATGGATCTATAAAATGAAGCGAATAATAGTTATCCACTTATGGGCGATAATTGTTAGGAAAAGCACCTATAGCATTTAGCTATAATATTTATCTTTCAGACTGATAAAGTTGTATCGATTATGATAAATTACGGAGAAGCATCACTTAAAAAAGTAACCTTACACGGTATAGGTTCAAAGGCCAATAATGAAGGTGTAAGCCTATCTGAGTCATCGATCGATATAAACGATGGATACTTGGAAGATATCATGCTCAAGTACTTTTGCAAAAATTTTAAATCTCCGGAGTTTCATCACCTTGGTAATTTGGATGAGAACCCTGTGTTTAGATTTGCAACGGAGGCATTTGACAACCCAGGACAGATACATGATCTCTCAAAGGAACTAGCGGTACACCTCTATGAGAACTCCGATAATCCAAATATTAATTCTGGAGAAATGCTAGTGGCTCATATCGATAATGTGTTAGTAGAAGATGAGATGGTATCAGCCATCGCCATATTCAAATCGGAGACTAAAGATGTGTTTTTGCAATTGAAAGCGGCGGCTAATATCATCGCCTATGAGATAGGTGTAAGTGTAGATAAACCCGACAAAGGCTGTCTAATACTCAATACGGAGAAAGATGATGGTTATAAGATATGTATGATTGATAAGAATAGCCTTACGAGAGAGGCTCATTTTTGGAAGGTAGATTTCTTGAATGCTGTATTCCGGTCTGATGAGTTTCAAAATACAACTCACTACATCAAGGCGACCGAGTCTTTCATACAGGATAGACTTAAGCCGCTCCATGATATCGATAAAAAAGAAGAATCAGAGATACTAGGGCGAAGCGAAAAATACTTTAACACTCAAGACAAATTTAATCCTGAGCAGTATCAGGAATCTATATTTACAGATGAGAAAGTAATAGAAGATTTTAAAGAATACAAGAAGGATTATCAAGAGTATAATGACATGTCGTTTTTAGACGATTTTGCTATATCAAATAAGGCGGTTAAAAAGCAAGCTAAGGTTTTCAAGAGTGTCATAAAACTGGATAAGAACTTCCACATCTATGTGCATGGTAATCGAGATATGATAGAGCGTGGGACTGATGAGTCAGGCAGGAAGTATTATAAGGTATTTTATAACGAGGAAACTTGATTCTTAAGAATTGAGCTAAAATTGTTTAGGTACGTAAGTCCTTGATATGTAATGTTTTATCTCCTCCCCTATTGTTCTCTTACCTCGATAGGGTGAGATAGGGTATATCTAGACTATAGTCCAATCAAAGCTCATACTATGGCCTCCCAAACCAATGAGCCATTACCCGTTCCGCAGCTTTCCCTTGTGGACTAAACCGCACACTCATTCCAGGCTTATACTTGTCACCCATATACTCCTTACGTCGCTTCTCCCTATGTGCCCAATAATCATCTAAAGCGGTGAACTGATGGCCGCCGTGAAACCACTTCCAGATATAGATTCCTCCAAACCACTCTTCCGCCCATAAGGCTTCGAAGAGTGCTTCATAGCAGGTCGCTTGCACTTCATCTGATACAGTGACATTTTCTCCGTTTACTTGTGAAGGCCATAGCCACGGTTCTATAGCTGCGTCAGCAGTATTCCGGTATCCTGCCTCTGTGAATACGATCTGCTTATTATATTTTCTTGCCAGCTTGGCCATCTGCTTCATGGGTTTCTTCCACGCTTTTACCAGCTCTTTTTTACTCGGTGATTGATTATTTACAAGAGGGAAATAAGCTTGTACTCCTATAAAGTCCAAGTCATCCCAAAATTCTATATTCTCGTACTCTTTGTAAAAGTTAGCGGCATAGGTCAGTTGACCACTATATACTTTTCTAATATTCTTTATGATAGCTCTCCATCGTTCTGGATACTGAGTAGATGGTATAAGTAATTCTGTGCCAATGCAGTAAGCCTCCATCTCCCCACGCTCAGCTACTTTTGCGTAGTGGATGATCATGGCTTCATATTCTTCGAACCACTTATCCCAATCCGCTTCAGAACCCATCTCTATATCTGATCTCCATTTTCCAGTATTGGTTCTCATCCATATATGTGGCTTTAGGATGGTTTTCAGCCCACAGCTCTTTGCCATCTGAGCCGTGTAAATAAGACCATAATCAGAATCTCCCCAGTGATGATTTCTATCGCCACTATCAAACCTTACAGACGGATCATCGTATGCTGCCATGAATCCGAATGGCGTCTGAGAGATCCATTCGATATTGTTATCTATCAGCGGTTCAAAGTTGAGATTGGTAATAGAGTCACCAGCTACCCAACACACACCTCTTATCTTATCCTGAGCATTAGTCAAGCATAGCAAACAGCTATTGAAGAATATAATTAAGCTAATCCTAAGCATAGGGCTTTGTATAGTTTTCCATCAGAGATCTCTGCACCGTTGTTGAGCATTTCAAACATTTCTACTTCGCGTTGCCGTTCGTAAGCTTTCGTTGAGTTGATGATGTTGACTCCTTCATTTGGTATTTCTGCAGCAGTGCTTATTTGCAATAGATCTATATCTTCTCTATCCGTTTCTAGCCCTACGAGGACGGCTTGATTTGCTTGATAATGAAAACAAGCAATGTTATGCTTAGAACGTCTGATAAGATATTGGGTCTGCCTCATCAGCTTCTCAAATATTACATCGCTAAACAAAGAAATGATCTGCTGCGTTCTTTCTTGATCTGTAGATTTTATTTTGACCCAGTCATCTGCTGTTATAGTATTGATCACAAGGAACTCCACGAATTCCTTTTCGAAAGCAACTAATTCTTCATTATCTAATACCCTATACTTTGCCATAATATCCTATTAAGCTCCAAATTATTTAAAATTATTATGCTTTGGTATAAAAAATATCAAGATGAAGTCGAGGAATGCTATTTTGTGATGTAATACCAATTGTGTTTGAGAATTTCGCATTAGATTTTGTAAGTAACTTATTCAAGACCAAAAGGAAAATACAGGGATAGCTGTAGCTTTCACGATCTAGCCTACCGACTAGGCAGGTATCCTGAGCGATGAGATTGGGAAATTATAATGAAATACAACTGCCATAAACATCTTCAATCAAGCTAATATTCAAGTAGCTAAAAATGATGATTATTATATTACCCGAGCAGGCTATTACTTCTTTCAGAATAAAATAGATAGTGCACTGATATTGATGGATAAAGCACTCGACTTCAATCCTAATAATGTTACAGCGCTACAGCAAACCATCGGATTCTTGACCTCGCCAGAAATAGGAAAGCACCAAGAGGCCATAGGTTTGATAAAGCGATACATAAGCATTCATAAAGAAGGGCCGGAAAATAAAAGAAATCTAATCAATGGCTATAATCGATTGGCTATGGCCGAATGGAAAGTAAACGAATTAGATTCTGCTTTTGTGCACATACAAAAAGCAATAGATATAGATCAAACCGATGCTATCCTCTATACAACCTTAGCCGAAGTTCATCTTGCCATGAATAATAAAAAACTGTTTTACTCGACCCTACAAAAGTCGTTTGACTTAGGCTTGACTTTTAGGCCAACTTGGTTTCTAGAAGAACCATATATATCACTAAAGTCTGATTCAGTTTTCATGCAAATGATAAAGAAGAATAGTGAAGAAAATAAGGCCCAAGCGTTAAAGAATTGACCTAGATTCAAGACGATATCTAGAAAGGGTCGAATATAAAAGTTGGCTTTTACGAGTGATCGTGTAAGTAGATGCGCACCTATCTAGATTCGAATTATTTTGGCAAGGGAATCCAAACAATAGCCTCCTATGTTGATTTTGAGTTCATCATAGTCTAGCGTTCTATTATTACTGAAAAAACTTACTTTTGCGGCTTCTTAGACAGCAACATTATGATATCTACTAATAACATCACATTACAATACGGCAAGAGAGTACTTTTTGATGAGGTCAATGTAACCTTTGGAGACGGTAATTGCTATGGCGTCATAGGAGCTAATGGAGCTGGTAAATCTACTTTCCTAAAAATACTAGCAGGAGAAATAGACGCTAATAAAGGAACAGTGACTATAGAACCAGGGAAAAGAATGGCCGTACTGAAGCAGAATCACTTTGAGTTTGATGAGATGCGAGTGATCGATACGGTGATGATGGGTCATAAGAAGTTATGGGACCTCATGCAAGCGAAAGATGCAATCTATGCTAAGCCAGACTTCTCAGATGAGGACGGTATGAAAGCTTCTGAGCTAGAGGCAGAATTCGCAGAGATGGATGGGTGGAATGCAGAACCGGATGCAGCAGCGCTCCTGAGTGGTATGAGGATCAAAGAGGCGCATCATGATAAGCTAATGAAAGATATTACTGGTAATGAAAAAGTAAGGGTGCTACTAGCACAAGCTTTATTCGGTGAGCCGGACCTGCTGATACTAGATGAGCCTACTAACGATCTTGATCTGGATACGATCACTTGGTTAGAGGATTTTCTACTCAATTTTAGAAATACGGTCATCGTCGTTTCTCACGATAGACATTTTCTAGATACGGTCTGTACGCACATTGCAGATATCGACTTTGCTAAGATCACTCCTTACAAGGGTAACTACAGCTTCTGGTATCAGTCCAGTCAACTTGCCTTAAAGCAAAAACTGTCACAGAATAAAAAGGCGGAAGATAAACGTGCAGAGATGCAAGCCTTTATAGATAGATTTAGTGCAAATGCATCTAAGTCACGTCAAGCTACCAGTAGAAAGAAGATGTTGGAAAAACTGACGTTCGAAGAGATAAAACCATCAACGAGAAAATATCCTGGGATAATCTTCACACAATCTAGACAAGCTGGTAAAGAAATACTTAGTGTGCGGAACTTGTCAAAATCGTATAAGGGTGTGCAATTGTTTACCAACTTAGAATTTGATATAAATAAAGGTGATAAGATCGCTATACTAGGCAAGAACAGCACCGCGATCACTACCCTATTCCAAATCTTGAATGACAGAGATACGCCAGATACAGGAACAGTAGATTACGGACAGACTATTACTACCGCTTACCTACCCAATGAGAATGAAGAGTTCTTTGTAGGAGGAGTAGATCTTATGAATTGGCTAAGACAGTTTTCATCAAACAAAGACGAGGTGTATATCAGAGGCTTTCTAGGTAAAATGCTATTCTCTGGAGAGGAAGTAATGAAGCGATCAAATGTGCTATCAGGTGGTGAGAAAGTAAGATGTATGTTGTCTAAGATGATGCTCGCGGAGGCTAACCTTATAATGTTTGATGAGCCTACTAATCACCTAGATCTAGAATCTATTCAATCGCTTAACAATGCACTAAAGGACTTTGAAGGTACAGTGATATTTACATCTCATGATCACGAGTTCACTCAGACGGTAGCGAATAGGATCATAGAGATATCACCTACTGGGTTTATTGATAGTCTCAAGACTTATGATGAGTATATCAAGAATAAAGATATTGCTAAGAAGCGCGAAGAGCTCTATGCAGGTGTGCCAGCGTAAGCAAAAATATTCTAGATAAAACGAAGAGAAGAATGGTCTCTATTTTTTATAGTTAGACAACCAGTTGGTTTTGGCTGCCTAGGCCTTTAATATTTAGCGTCATTTTCTCTCCCCTATTCAGAAATCTAGGAGGATCCATACCTAAACCCACACCTGGAGGAGTACCTGTAGAGATCAAGTCTCCTGCTTCTAACTTCATAAACTGAGATATATAGTGCACCACAAAACTTGGGCTAAAGATCATCTTCTCCGTATTACCAGTTTGCATTCTTACACCATCAATATCAAGTGACATATCAAGATCAAGAACATTTCCAATTTCATCTTTAGTAACCAGGTATGGTCCAACAGGGCTAAATCCAGGACAGGATTTCCCTTTAACCCACTGCCCTCCGGATTCTATTTGAAAAGCGCGTTCGGATAGATCATTGACTATGCAATAACCAGCAATCGCATCCTCTGCGGCTGCCTCGTCCTTGAGCATATATACGTCCTTACTCAAGACTACGCCTAGCTCCACTTCCCAATCCATTTTGGTACTATTAGTTGGCTTGGTCACGTCATCATATGGTCCCGCGAGCGTGTTAGTAGCTTTCATGAATAGAATCGGTTCTTCTGGCGCGTGCATTCCTGACTCTTGTGCATGATCAGAGTAGTTAAGACCTACACACATGATCATCCCCGGTCTTGGTATAGGGCTCCCGATTCTTGTACCATCAGGAATCTCTGGCCAAGCGTGGGACGCAGCTTTTACTTGTAATCTGGATAGCCCATCACTGACAAAGAACGATCGATCCCAACCCTTAAAATCGGACGAACAATCATATTTAATACCTTCTATTTCAACACCAGGTTGCTCATGCCCTATTTCACCAAATCGCAATAGTCTCATAATTATTATTTATTGGAATTAAAGGTAAGATTCTTACCCATTATCTTTTTTACCTTACACACAAATTAATCAATCAGAATGGAATTATACTCTATCGCTTCCACACTTATCGTATTATCAGGACTCTTTGGATACTTCAATGTCAAATATTTGAAATTGCCAAATACGATCGGCTTAATGGTCACGGCGATAGTTTTTACTTTAGGATTATTTATTAGTAAACTTTTCATTAGCGATACGGCATGGCTTTGGGCAGAAGACCTTATTGCTCACATAGATTTCGAGACGGTATTATTGGATATCATGTTAAGCTTCTTACTTTTTGCAGGAGCGCTACATACTAATTTTGAGCAGCTCAAGGTGCAGCGATGGCCCGTTTTAGTATTTGCTACTTTAGGCGTATTGACGTCTACATTCCTAGTAGGTACTTTTACTTTTTACATTTTTGGGATGCTCGGATTCGACGTTAGTTTTATTAGTTGCCTTTTGTTTGGAGCATTGATATCACCTACCGACCCTATAGCTGTACTGGGTATCCTCAAGAAAGCTGGAGTACCTAAAAAGCTAGAGACTAAGATCGTGGGAGAATCCCTCTTTAATGATGGTGTCGGTGTAGTTGTATTCTTGACGATCATGAGCATTGCAGTCGGCGGTGACGGGCATGGTCATGGCGAAACTTCTGTGACTAGTGTCTTACAACTATTCATGACAGAAGTAGGGGGAGGAATTCTATTCGGTGGTTTTATAGGCTGGGTAACTTACCGACTCTTAAAGTCTATAGATGATTATGAGATAGAAGTCATGATCACACTAGGATGTGTGATGGGAGGTTCTGTACTTGCAGCGTATATGCATTTGTCAGCTCCATTAGCAATGGTCGTTGCTGGGCTTTTCGTGGGTAATGATACGATCAGAGATAATTCTATGTCTGATATTACGGAGCAGTTTGTTGATAGATTTTGGGAGTTAGTAGATGTATTGCTCAATGCAGTCTTATTCGTTTTGATCGGATTAGAAATATTGGTTTTGACTTTTAACATGAGCTTTATCATAGCGGGTGTGATCTCGATAGTGGTCGTACTTATTTCCAGGTATTTATCCCTCCTATTACCAGTAAATTTCTTTAAGAAGAAACTTGATTTTGTCCCTCACACTACGACTATCATGGCTTGGGGAGGATTGCGTGGAGGTATATCGATTGCACTTGCGCTGAGTCTGCCCGCCGAAATGAATCGCGAATTGTTCTTGATGGTTACCTATATCGTAGTCGTATTCTCAATAATCGTACAGGGCCTTAGTGTCGGTAATTTTGCAAAAAGACTTATAGGCGCTGATATGATGGAAGCAAGAGACCCTCATGCTCATTAGATTTTAACTAATTTAACCTACAATGTTTGGGTGTAAAATTAGTTATAAGACTATGCCAAGAGTTGAGTTGATATTTGTTTTCATCATCACAGCTAGTATATCTATACTAGGTCAACAAGGTGACTCTTCTAATGAACCGACATTCACTCCATTTAACGGTACAGTATATAAGATACCAGAGCATAGGCTGATGCACGGTTACAAAAAAGATGTATCCAACTATCGAGTCATCAAAAAAATTTCCTGGGATGAGATCAATGTCTCTGATAGATTGGTCGATGATGGATTCCCGGATATAGATCTTAGGACTTCTTTTGGAATCATATTTTACACTAAGATGACTATTCCGATAGATGGTTATTATCAATTAAGTATCAACTCTGATGATGGTTCTATAGTCTGGGTCGATAACAAGTTAGCGGTCCATAATGATTACCATCACGGTATGAATATGGAAGAAAATATCATTCAACTAACAGAGGGCATTCACGAAGTTAAAATTTGGTATTACCAAGCATATGAAAATAGATTTGGAATAGAGTTCAATGCTAAATTCATGAAAGCACTCCCACCAGCTATTGCCTTACCAAGAATTATTACGATACAAGATGAAGTACTCTTTGCTCATGATCAATATAAACTTAGTCCTCAAGCCAATCACACCCTAGACAGTCTATCCACGATCATAGAAAACTATGAAAATGTAGTGATCAATATAGATGGCCACACGGATAACAAAGGCACAGACGAATATAATTTCAAATTATCCAATGACCGTTCGATGTCAGTCATGAATGCGCTCAAGTTTAGAAATCTAGAAGAGAAAGTGAGGTACATTTCGAAAGGGCATAGTTTTCATAGACCGGTGGCCACTAATGATTCTGAGGCAGGCAGGCAGTTAAACAGAAGAGTAGTTATCACAATTACCAAGGATGGCAGTGGTGAGGCATATTTTAAAGAAAAGGAAAATTATTAATACTCTAATAACTCAGAACCTTATTGAGATTAGTTTTTAAAATTTTTAATTCGTCCTTTGTGATCTTGCCTCTACGCCGAGTCAATCGTTCTTTGGATATAGATTTAATGTTAAAAGTAAGAATTTCAGATTTCTTTTTAACCATTTTTATCATCAGGCTGTACTATCACATTCCCTCTTAGGTTTTTAATTTTTGTAGTAATAGGACATACGATTACCAGCTCATAATTATGATTCATTAAGTCACCGCTTATGATTACAGCAGGTCTGATGCCTCTTTGCTCTTTACCTTTTGTTGGATTAAAGTTTACATCCCAAATCTCACTTTGATTCATCCCATATATTTAGTTGAGATAAATATTCGTGAGCTCCTTCTTCTGCAATCGAAAGTAGATCTTCATCGCCTATAGCGTTTTTATAGGATGCTTTATAAAGCGCTTTATCTAACTGTTCTAGATACACACTTAGCGCCTTTTCTATGATCTTATTCTTAGGTAAATTCAATTCTTTGGCAGCATCGCCTAAGTTTTTTAACAGACTTTCTGGTAAGGAGGAGGTAAATGTTGTCATGATTTATATTTATATTCTATAAATATAATTTCTAAATATTATGGAAGCAACTATAAATATTCATTAGTGAAATACACAGGTCTACCCTCATTAGCAGACAGAAAACAAGCATCAGCGATCAAATGAGATAATACGGCCTCTTCTTTAGTCACATTCCACAAAACACCATCACGAATTGACTTTTCAAAAAACACCAACTCTTCTAAGTATGCAGACTTATATCGTTGGGGAAAAGAGTAACTAGCAGGCGCATTTCTTATACCATCAGCACTAAATATTTGTAGACTATTATCCAATTCATTCTCTGCAACCAACATCCCGTCTGATCCGAAAACCTCTAGTCGCTGATCATATCCATAAGCAGAAGTGCGACTAGTATCAATGGTGTAGATCAAGCCATCCTCAAACTGCATACTCACGACTACGGTGTCATAATCATCCATAGCTGCTATTTTCTCATCATAGCACTTCGCGAATACATTTATTGATCTAGGTGCTTTAGTTCCAAGAAGATAGAGCATCATGTCAAAATCATGAATCAACATATCATGGAAGATATTGCCTGATGTTTTAAGATACTCGTAAGATGGTTTTGGATTGTCTCTAGAACTTGCCCTTACCATCCTAATATCCTTTACGGCTTTGAGATTATTTCTTAGTGCTATAAAATTCTTATCGAATCTGCGCTGAAATCCTAGATGTAAGCATAGTTTGCTTTGCGCAGCTATATCAAAACATTCTTTGACTTCTGTAAGACCATGTCCGAGTGGCTTTTCTGTAAATACATGCTTTCCAGCTTTTAGTGACTTGATGATGTGGTCATAATGAAAGTTAGTAGGACTAGACACTATTACTGCATCTATATCATCATCTACTAACACCTTGTCAATGGTAGTTGTTCTTTGTGTTTCTTCAGGAAGAGACAGCTTATTCAATTTATCTTCATCAGGATCAACTACATACTTTAGAGAAAAACCATCTATAATTTTCATACTAGTGAGATGAAAACCACCTGCCCTACCCATTCCTATGATTGCCGTTTTTAGATTTTTTTTCATAGAAATAAATATCAGAATAATACTTGGTAAATCAAGTAGAATTTCAAGAGTCTCTAATCCAACTAATTAACTGAAATCCGATGAGAAAAGAGAAGCTTCTGTCCACTGTAAACACCATATACTCCTGGTTTTAATTCCGCTGTATCTAGCGTAATAGTGTACTGGCTTACCTCTTTCAGAACCTCACCGGTCACCTCTTTTAATTTTCTAAGATTTACAATATTCAATTCTTCAAGGTCTTTAACTGAAGAAAACCTAATAACCAGCGGTTCTGTTTTGGTAGCGCTTATCTTGTATGTAGCAGGAGATAACCCAGATATTTCATACTTAAAGTATCCTGATCCTACTCCAGGGTTATTTTTATAATTATCTTTTGACATTAACTCTTCTGATAGTTGCCATTTACTCTGAGTAGGTAAGTGATTCATTTTAAAAGCATTAGGATCACTTTTAAAATAACCTCCATCAAAAGAATAAGTGAATTTTTTATCGTCATCAACATATCCTGCTCCGAAGGTAGCATCTATCAAATGCCAATTGTCATTTAGATAGACGGCATTCCAAGCATGCTTCTCTCCTAATCCAGATCTCATAGGATTCGCTTTAGCATAACCACTTACTAATATACATTGAATGCCGACTGCTTCACAGAGTGCTTTAAACACATTTGAGTATTGTTGACAAATGCCTTTTTTACTTTTTAAGGTTTTGGCTATCTCTTTTCTTTCTTTTTGTTCGAGCTCTTTTTTGCTATATTTCTTTTTATTTCCTTTAGACTTTTTCATCTTTTCATACAGCTTATAGTCATATGAGATATTATGAGTCACCCAGTAGTAGATGGCTTCTGCCTTTTCTTCTTGAGTATCAAAAGAGGCGGTTATAGTCTTTGCTAGTTTTGCTGGGCTGTTATCACTGACCATACTTATTGCTTCATACTTCTCCCAATCGATCTGAGAAATACATGGAGAAACGATGAATAAAAGGAAGAAAACTTTTATTGTGGTTTGCATATAAATATGACACTTGAGTGGCTACATTGCCCTAGATAAAGACAATCAAGTATTACTATAATTATGAATTATTCTAAATTATTCCTTCGGACGCTTATTTTGTGCAAATAATAGCCTTAAATGAACATAAAAGAAAAGATACATCCTATAGACCTTGAGTTCCATGGTACCTTCTTGCAGATATTTAGTTTCCTAGTCGAGACGTCAGAAGGTCCTGTTATCATAGAGACAGGTCCCCACTCGTCTAACAAAAACCTGGTGGCAGGTATAGAAAAGTTAGGCTATGAAGAATCAGATATCAAACATGTCTTCCTGAGCCACGTCCACCTAGATCATGCAGGAGGAGCGTGGTGCTGGGCAGAGCAAAATGCTAAGATATACGTACATCCAGAAGGCTATAGACATATACATGACCCTGCTAAACTATTGGCATCTGCGCAAAGGATCTATGGGCAGATGATGGATTTTCTTTGGGGAACACTAAAACCTATACCTGCGGAAAATCTTCAAATTGTCAATGACCTTGAGAAAGTCATAATTGGAGATTGTACGTTTAAAGCTATACACAGCCCTGGCCATGCAAAGCACCACACTGCATGGCAACTAGAGAATGTATTATTCACCGGTGATGTGGCTGCAATATCTACGGAGCAGAAAGTAATATTGGCTCCATGCCCTCCCCCTGATATCAACATAGAAGAATGGATATCCTCTATAGACAAATGTCTAGCAATCCAAGAAGTAGATACGTACTATCTAACTCACGGCTCAGAAGTGACTAATATAAAGGAGCACATGCACAAACTAAAAGAGATCTTAAATGCTCAAGCAGCTTTCTTAAAACCATATTTTGAGAATGATACTCCCTTTAAAGAAATCTACAAACCTTTTGGTAAATTCTTGAGTGAAGGTTTACTAGCTCAAGGGATCCCAGCAGACAAGGCAACTGACTACGAAAATGCTAATCCATCCGTTGCAAATGTCCATGGCATTATGCGATACTGGAAAAAGAAATCAGAGGGGGCGTTTGGATGAGGTTCAGATTAGAGAATACAGATAACAGAATATAGACTTTCTGAAAACAGAGAGAGAGCTTAAAAAATGAACTAATCTAATAAAAATGTTTGCCTGTAGATCGACTGAGATTAATAATAGATTTAATATGAATTTGCTATTATAAAAAGAAGCTCTCTTTTCCAAATGGAAGAAAATTCCTACTCTACAGTATCGTTTTGTTTGTCTTCGCTAATCTGTCTTCTCTAATCTGTCTTCTATCTTTATGCTCCAACATACATAACCGACTTCACCGCTTTAATGATCTTAGCAGGGTTAGGCAGCCATTCTTCTACATATGGTGCAGAATAAGCAAGTGAAGTATCAGCGGAGTTAACTCTAACGACAGGGGCATCCAAGTAATCAAAGGCATACTTCTGAACCTCATACGCTACCTCCGCAGATACACCTGCGAATGGCCATGCCTCATCGACGACTACCAGTCTGTTTGTTTTCTTGACTGAGTTGACTATAGTTTGGTAGTCAAGCGGTTTGATAGTCCTTAGATCTATGACTTCAGCAGATATCCCTTCTTTTTCTAGCTCAGCGGCTGCTGCTTTGACCTCTTCCATCATCTTATTATAAGACACTATGGTTACGTCCGTGCCTTCTCTTCTGACTGCTGCTACACCTATCGGCGTTAGATATTCTCCTTCAGGTACTTCCCCTTTCATACCATACATTACCTCTGACTCCATAAAGCATACTGGATCTTCATCCCGGATTGCAGATTTTAATAGCCCTTTTGAATCAGCAGGGTCGATTATAGATATCACTTTGAGGCCTGGACAGTTAGCCATCCAACTCTCAAATGTCTGCGAATGCTGCTGAGCAAGCTGCCCTGCAGAACCCGATGGGCCTCTAAAAACTATTGGACAATTAAACTGACCTCCTGATTGAGATAAGGTCTTAGCAGCGTTATTTATTATCTGATCAAATGCCAATACCGCAAAGTTCCATGTCATGAATTCTATGATAGGGCGCAATCCATTCATAGCTGCTCCTACACCTATGCCAGCAAAACCAAGTTCGGCGATTGGCGTATCGATTACTCGTTTCTCACCAAACTCATCTAACATCCCTTTACTTACCTTGTAAGCACCATTATATTCTGCGACTTCTTCACCCATTAAGAATACATTTTCATCTCTTCTCATTTCCTCACTCATTGCTTCTTTTAAGGCATCTCTTAGCGTTATAATTCTTGACATCTATTTTCTATTTATTTGGTCTGGTAAAGATAAGTTAATGTCGCTAATGATTAATATTTCATTGACAATTACTCAAATTCTTTCTATTTCAAGCTATAAAAGTATAATGATATCCTGTTTTGGTGTATTAAAGTGGGCAAAACCCCTAGTTTATAGCTCGAAAATTGGACTATCGAAAAGGAATAATACTAACTTTAAGGAAGACACCGTTTTAAAATCAAACACATCTTAAAAATGAATTCTAAGAAGTCCCAGATCGCCTTAAAACTTATAGCTTTCTTTGCTGTTATCGCTATGTTTAGTTCTTGTAACAGAGGCGTTGGCTGCCCTAACAACTTTAAGGTAAAGTCGCCGATCAGTATTTCAAAATAATTATTATGGCTCCATGGTTAATCTTGGAATCTTTAGAGCAGTTGGATTCTATAGCTGACAGTTCTTCGGATAAACCGAGTATTATTTTTAAGCACAGTACTACTTGTCCTATTAGCTCTATAGCTAAATTAAGATTAGATGATCATTGGGATATCAAAGATGAAGTAGACCTTTATTATCTGGATTTGATAAAGTATAGGAACATTTCAAATGAGATCGCTTCAAAATTTGAGATCGTTCACGAGTCACCACAAGTTCTTGTAATAAAGGATGGTCGCTGCGTATACGATGTCTCACATATGGATATCAATGTACAAGAAGTCAAAGACGGACTCCTAGAAGATTAATGCCAGAGAAATCTAATCAAACATTCATAACCCAAGACGGTTCTTCTTCTCTAATAAGTAGCAAATTCGGAGAAGCTTATCACTCTAGATATGGTGCACTAGAAGAGAGTAGACACGTGTTCATAGATGCCGGGTTAGATCATCTCCTAAGTACCGGAAGCCAAACGCTCAATGTTCTAGAAATAGGATTCGGGACTGGACTCAACGCAGTACTGACGCTAATTGCTACTAGAACTAGTTCTGCACAATTAAATTACAGCTGTATAGAAGCTTATCCGATCAGCATAGAAGAAGCAGCGCTGCTTAACTACCCGAAATTATTGGATATCAAAGACCATGAATTTTTGCAGTTACATGATGATAATTGGGAAAAAGAAATACAGATATCTAAAAACTTTTCATTCACAAAGCATCATTGCAAGTTTGAGGATTTTGAAGCTAAGAACTCATTTGATCTTATATATTTTGACGCATTTGCTCCTAGTATACAGGCTCATCTGTGGGAATCTCCCTTCTTAGAGAGAATTTACAAAATGTGCTCAGAAAATGCCATATTAGTGACATACTGTGCTAAAGGGAGTTTTAAAAGAGCCCTGAAACAGGTTGGTTTTACATTAGAATCCCTACCCGGCCCTGCGAAAAAGCGTGAAATGACTAGAGCCATTAAAAATGTGGAATAGATATTGTCGGATTATAAGAACTATATTATATATTTGGGAACTTTCTATTTTTAGGAAAACTTTCTAATAACACCTAAACAAATAAACTAAATGAAATCTCTATTTACACTGTGTTTTACACTAATAACAGTTTCTTGCCTGCTGGCTATTAATCCAGTAAAAGGAAAAATCGAAACGAAAAAAATAGAATCCATAGAAGAAGGTTCTGCTGTAATTGATAGCGAATTAAACGAATTGTTGGAGGCTTCTGAGCTTATCAAAGCTGAGAATTTATCTTACGATGAGTTTAGCGTCACTCACAATACAATTGCTGAGGAGCTTAACATAGAATCAGGAGTAGATACTGGTTTGTTAGAAGGTTCTGAAAATTCGCCAGTAGGTATCCCAGGATTTTGGTGGGGATTCTGTTTTGGTATTCTTGGTCTTGTTGTTGTATATGTAGCGATGGAAGATGGACAAGAAAGAAAAGAGCAAGCTAAGAATGCATTATACGGTTGTATAATCAGTACAGTAGTATTTACATTGTTTTATGTAGGTCTATTCGCACTTGCTGCAACGTAGCATCTACGCCATATCTAGTGGCACAAAGAATTAATTAAGTTGGTATTCAAGTCATCATTGACCGTAGTTGTGATGTTTATGTTTTTAGTAAACATGAGTGCGCAGAAGTATTCTCAGTTTAAGTCTGATTTTACTATTATAGAAAAGGTGGTAGGTGATACTTCAAAATCGACTATACTAATAGGTAATGTCTATTATAATTCTGAAACGGATGAGACAAAATATGCCATTGATTTTCCTAAGGAAGGTGAATGGCATTTTTTGGACTCTACATTATTCGTAAGTCTCCAAGACACTAATTACATCGTCAAAGGAAGTAGTGAGATAAACTCGCAGTCTATTTTTAAGAATGTTCTCAATTCTACTTCTAATGATTTTGGTCTCGAAGAGCAGGGTTATTTGATTACTCAGATAGATAAGAAAGGTGATCAAGTATTCATAGAATGGCAACCACCAGCTGCAGCAAAAGAATTCCTTAGTTCTGTAGTAACGAAGCTCAAAAATGAGGATTTACTGGCTGTAATATTTTATACTGCAGACAAAGAGATCTTAAACACTACTTATTTTGAAGATTACAAGTTGATCAATAGTGTTAAGGTACCGTCAAGGATAAAATCCCACTTTACAACGACTACTAGTGAAGTCTATAAAGTAATCAGTTTAGATAATGTTGAGATTTATTAGTATTTGCTTTTTGTTACTCTGTCAGATAGGTACATTATCTTCGCAGACCAATGCAGACATGCAAGTATTAGACATGGTAGTCAATCCTTCTAAATATCAACAAAAACCTATCATCAATAGGTATCAAAATCATATCAGCACCAAAAATGAGCTAGATATAACCTTCAGTTTAGCCTTTCTATTTTATAAAAATTTTATATCCTCTCAAGATGGCGCTACCTGTTCGTTTCATCCGTCATGTTCGGAATATGGAATGCTATGCGTCAAAGAGTTTGGAGTTATCAGAGCCGGTATAAAAACATTTGATCGTCTGACTAGATGCAATAGTTTAAGTCCTCAGAAGTATACAGTTGATGTAGAAAAGAGAAAGCTATATGATCCCATACATTAGATGTTTTGTATTTGCCTTTGGGATGCTTTGTCTTTTTGTAGCGCCGCATAGGGTTAATAGTCAGGTGCTGCAAGAATCTCAGAGTGAAGCTCAGATTCAAAAATTTGCTAAGTATCTCTACAATTTAAAACTGTATGATCTTGCCGCTGAAGAGTATGAGCGATTGGTATACCTCAACAAATCGAATCCTGAACATCTTAAATACTTGATAAGATCTTATAGAGGTGCCAACGATATTAATAAACTTAAAACTAGGATAAGTAGGATCGAACTGACTGATCCAGATATCATCAATGAATATATCTATGCCTTGATGCTCGAATCAATGAATGATGAGGCATCACAATTATCTATAGAACATGGTGACAAATTCAGTGAGACGCAACAAAATAGAATCGCCTTAGATCTATCACTAGCTAGTCAAGATTGGGATACTTCTAACGCTCGTTTTTCTGAACTGGGTCTTGCGGAGAAAATGAAATATGAACCTTTGATAAATCAGATCAATAATGCTAAATATAAGTCTCCGACTAAAGCTGCCATCTTATCAGGAATAATTCCTGGGAGTGGACGAGTATATGCAAAGGATAATATTGACGGTATCATAAGTCTACTATTCGTTGCCTCTACTGCTTATCAGTCCTATAGAAGATTCAATCAAAAGGGGACGAAGAGTGTAGCTGGGTGGTTATATGGTGGTGTAAGCCTAGGATTCTATATCAGTAATATTTACGGTTCTTACCAATCTGCAAAGATCTATAATAACAACATCAATAAAGCACTACATGCTAAGAGTCTGGATATTATTAGCTTGGATTAGTTGTTATTGCTCGACTAGCATATCTTCGCAAGATCTTGATGCGCAGTATGTCTATGCGCAAGATCAGTATGCTGTTGGCAACATTGACATTGCTCTCAAAGAATATTTACGTACTTATTATTTTGATAGAGAAGGATCATATGAATCTCTACCTAGTGAGATCGCTAACTGTTTTGTAGAGTTGAATGACTATAAACATGCGCTCGATTTTTATGATCTGTATCTTAATCAACCAACTATAAGTAATTCAAATAGATTTAGTGCACAACTAAGAAAATCTCAAATTAATCTGCTCAACAATGACCCTAATACTGCACTGGTCCAGTTGCTAAGTATAAGCACTCCAAACAATATCGATGATTCCAACCGATACAATTTCTTATTAGGATTTACTTATCTGGTCAATAGTGATATTGAAAGTGGGTTTAGCGCGATTAATAACCTAAGCTATATCCAAGATTCTCATCGTGAAGAACTCCAAAACTTCAAGAAAGACCTTGAAAAAAACCTAAGCACAAATCATAATATCCCTAGACTAATGAGTGCCATCATTCCTGGAACAGGCCAAATTGTGAATGGTGAATTAGCAGACGCGGCTAATTCAATGCTGCTTACAGGCGGTCTACTCTTTTTATTAGTCGACGTCGCAAAAGAGCTTACACTTCTAGATGCCTTAGCTAGTGTTGGTCCTTTCTACTTTAGATATTACCTAGGCGGAATAAACAATGCGCAATCAGGCAGCATCAACAAAGAGAAAAGAAAAGAAAGCCAATTACTCAGCGAATTTCTATTATTTATCAAGGATTGTAAATCAGCATCAATAGAGGATTAAAAAACAAAACCCGCTTTCAATACCATATCCTGTTCACCGCTAAGAATGATCTTTGGCTCCAAGATAAAGAGACGATCGCCAACCTCTTTCTTAAACGATACACCTAGATTAATTCCAAGGCCTAATCCATCTTTGATCCCTTCTGAAAACCCTCCAGACTTATATAGATTGATACCTCCGAGTGGCGAGATATAAATATCAGAATCAGATCCTATAACCCGCATTAGATAGTAAACATTAAGGTCTACAGCCATGGACGCTTGATCTTCTAGCCAGTAGGTATATTCTGCTCCAAAGTCCAGATCGCCTTCACCGACATATACTCCAGATATATTAATACCAGTCATTAAACCTCCAGGGGCTATGCCAAGTACAGCACCTGCTCCAACTCTAATTTGTGCATTAGACTGTATAGCAAATAGGAAAGTTAGCATGACTGCAGTAAGTAAATATTTCATTCTCATTTTTTATTAAATTATTAGTACATATTACATATTAATGCAATGTGTTGGTTGATTTATATCAAACCCATCATATAGAAGAAACATAATCAGTTGCTCTCCCCTATCTTTTAAATAGTGGGCACTAGCTTGGGTAATATTTTATTACCTTTCAATCTTAAGCAACTAGTAACATTTTGAAGAAGATCCCTTTACATTGGAAGATTCTAGGCGGCATGGCCTTAGGTCTTATTGCAGGCGTAATATTTTCTAGGATCGGTGGAGGTGCAGATTTTGTAAGAGACTGGATAAAGCCTTTCGGAACTATATTTATCAACTTACTCAAGTTGATAGCAATACCCCTTATCATTGCTTCCCTTATCAAAGGAATCGCTGATCTGCAGGACATCTCTAAGTTTTCTAGTCTCGGACTTAAAACCATAACGATATATATATTTACTACGTTGATAGCGCTGACGGTTGGTTTGTTAGTCGTATATGCGATCAATCCTGGCGATAGTATAACGGCGGAAACGCTCGCTGAGTTAGTATCTGATAATACAGATAAAGCCAACTCCAGAATACAAGCCGCCGCTGGGCAGAAACAACTGTCACCCATACAGTTCTTGGTGGACATGGTACCAGATAATATTTTTGCAGCTGCATCGGGTAATCGTAATATGTTGCAAGTTATCTTCTTTGTAATCTTCTTCGGTATATCTCTTCTGTTGATTCCATCGAAAGAAGGAGAACCACTTAAGAATTTTTTCAATAGCCTTAATGAGGTAGTACTTAAAATGGTAGACCTCATCATGCTATATGCGCCTATTGGGGTATTTGCTTTGATGGCAGCTCTAGTGGTAGAGACTACTAATCCAGATCTATTTGTAGCATTGGCGAAGTATGCGATGGCCGTGGTGACCGGACTACTGCTTATGCTAGTCTTGTATGTGATCGTAGTGGCCGTATACATCGGTAAAAGTCCGATGACCTTCCTAAAAGGAATCTTCCCAGCACAGCTTGTTGCCTTCTCTACAAGCTCAAGTGCAGCTACGCTACCCGTTACGATGGAGCGCGTCGAAGAACACCTAGGTGTCAAGAAAGAAGTAGTAAGTTTTGTTTGCCCTGTAGGTGCAACTATAAATATGGATGGTACAAGCTTATATCAGGCTGTTGCAACTGTATTTATTTGTGAGGCTTTTAATTTTGAACTTACATGGGGAGCGCTGCTGACAATTCTCTTCACAGCATTACTGGCTTCTATCGGGACTGCAGCAGTGCCTGGCGCTGGAGTGGTCATGCTGATCATTGTACTCGAGGCAGTCGATTTTCCTTCAGAATATCTTGCGCTAGGTATCGCTATGATACTTGCAGTTGATAGACCATTGGATATGCTGCGTACCGTTATTAACATCACAGGAGACGCTACGGTGTCGATGATCGTCGGTAAGAACTTTGATAGTCTAGAAACTCCTCAGCCGAAGAACTGGGATGATGTAAAAGAAAATTTCTAATAATCTTATAGTATAATAATGAGTGAATCAACAATTTTAGGTGTGGGGTCTAGAGTGAAGCATCCTGCATATGGAGATGGAGTAGTCATAGGTATAGATGTAGCTGCTTACGAGGTCTGTTTCATCTTGTACGGAATCAAGCATGTAGGTAAGACTTATGACCAGTGGGAGATCGTAGAAGCTATCCCAATGAGTGAGATAGCATCCTTCACAGAAGCGGAGAGATCCCTAGAGCGAATCCTGAAGACCTGGATGGGAGTAACAGAAGAGGTCCCTCTCGGAGACAAGTGGAAAAATGGAGTCATGGTGCTTAGGCCAGATGATGCTAGCTTACAGGAGAAAGAAATTCCTATCGATACTTTTTTTCATAAGATCGTGATGGTCAGGGATAGGATCAGGGTCATGGAGCAGAGAATAAATAGTAGCAAACTTACTGACGAAGAAAAGGTAAACCTCCAACAATACATCACAAGAATTTATGGTAGTCTGACCACATTCAATGTTTTGTTTAAGCATAAATCAGATTCGTTTACCGGAGAAAAAAAATAGAGAATGCTAAGAGTTTGTTATTTCCTACTTGTAGTGATCATGCTACAAGGTTGTGTAGAGGCTATCAATAATCATCAGAAGCTGCCGCCAGGTATCTATCGAGCAGTACTCAATCTCAATGATCCCAATATAAAGAATGCAGCAGAAGAGATCAATACGCAACTCAACATCGTAGACCCTGGCTTGTTACCGTTTAATTTTGAGGTGGTCTATGAGGAAGGTAGTAATGAGGATTTTAAGATCGTGCTGCATAATGCGGATGAGCGTCTAGTGGTAGATGACATCAGATATGGAAAAGATAGAGCTACTAATCGAGATACGATCTTAATTAGGTTTCCTATCTACGACACCTATATCAAAGCGATATATAATGAAAATGTGCTAGAAGGGCAATGGGTGGTAAATTACCGAGATAATTATAGCATTCCATTCGTCGCTTATCATGGTCAGGGTCATAGATTTACGGATCTTACAAAGCCAAACACTTATGATATTTCTGGGAGATGGAAGTGTACGTTTACAGAACCTGATGGCGCAGAAGATATTACAATAGGTAATTTCATACAGAAAGGAAACAGCGTCACTGGTACTTTCAAGACGGAGACTGGCGACTATCGATTTTTAGAAGGAGACATAATTGACAACAAGTTCTATCTCTCTGTCTTCGACGGGAGCCATGCATTTTTATTCGAAGGAAAGATATTGGATGATAACAAATTGATCGGAAGTTTTAAATCTGGCACACATTACCAAGTTACGTGGGAAGGTGTAAGGGATGATGATTTCCAACTTGCCGACCCATACAAATTAACTAGCCTTAAAGGGGATTCAGAGGTTGTCGATTTTAGTTTTCCTGATCTCAATAATCAAATGGTATCTCTGTCTGATACTAAGTATGATGGCAAAATAAAAATCGTCAAAATCATGGGTACATGGTGTCCTAACTGTATGGATGCGACAAACTTTCTATTAGAATATCTAAAAGAAAATAAACCTGAGGACGTAGTAGTCATAGCATTGGCATTTGAGCGATATAGGGATGATTCCAAAGCTATAGCAGCAATAAAAACATATCAAAAACGAAAATCAATTCCATTTGATATTCTATATGGAGGATATTTTGATAAAGGAGAAACGACGTCAAAGCTGCCATTCTTGGATGAGATCATCTCCTACCCTACACTTTTGTTCATAGACAAACAAAACAAACTAAGAAAAGTACATACAGGATTCTCTGGCCCAGCGACTGACAAGTATGAGGAGTTCAAAGAAGGGTTTGAAAATATAATAGCTGAGCTACAAGCAGAGTAAAGTTTACACAAGAAGAATAAACATGAAGTCATCTCCACACAAAACTGTCCTAATCACAGGAGCTACGTCAGGAATAGGTAAAGCAACTGCCAAGATATTTGCTAAGCAAGGTTATAATCTGATCATAACGGGCAGAAGACAAAAGCGTCTTGATGAGATAAAAAAGAAGTATAGCTCAAAATATGTCGTTAAGATAAAAGCTTTGTGTTTTGATGTCCGTGATCTAGAAGCATGCAAAGCTGCTATCAGTTCCTTAAAAGGTGAATGGAAGAAGATAGACCTATTGATCAACAATGCAGGATTAGCAAGTGGCTTAGACCCTATCCATGAGGGATCTATCAGTGATTGGGAGACCATGATAGATACTAATGTCAAGGGGCTGCTGTACATGACCAAGCTGATCAGTCCAGGTATGGTAAAACGTAAGTCTGGGCATATTATCAACGTATGCTCCACTGCAGGCCATGAGGTCTACCCCAAAGGGAATGTGTACTGCGCATCCAAACATGCAGTCAATGCGCTCACTAAAGCAATGAGGATAGATCTGCATACCCACGGAATCCGCGTAAGCCAAGTCTCGCCAGCTCATGTTGAGGAGACAGAGTTTGCTTTAGTAAGATTCCATGGAGATAAAAAGAAGTCCAAGATCTATGAAGACTTTAATCCGCTCAAGTCAAGTGATGTAGCCAATACGATATACTACATCGCCATCCAGCCTAAACATATCAACATACAGGATATCATTCTGATGGGTACTCAGCAGGCTAATAGTTTATTTACCGACCGTTCGGGAAGGAAATTTGACTGAGTTATTTCTAATAGATGTTAACTCAAATAGTCAAACTCAAAAACTTCTGCTGCTTTTTCTTTTATAAGCAACTTAACTTCATTGAGATCTACGAGCCTTCCTAATTCTTGCTGAAGCGAAGTCACAGACTTATTATCTTCCGCAATTCCACAAGGAATGATATTATTAAAGTGGGATAAATTAGTGTTTACATTGAGCGCAAATCCATGTAGAGAAACCCACCTACTGAAGTGGACTCCGATAGCACAGATCTTACGTTTAGGTTTTGCGTCACTGGCTTCTAACCACACACCCGTAAATCCCTCTTCACGGATTCCTAATAATCCATAATGTAATAATACCCGGATATTAATCTCCTCAAGGAATCTCACATACTTATGTACATCTCGGAAAAAGGATTCCATATCAAATATAGGGTAAACCGTCAGCTGACCAGGTCCATGATAGGTGATATCTCCACCACGATTTATCTTAGTGAATTCGAATCCTTCCTTTTTAATATCCTCATCAGAAATCAATAAATGCTCTTCTTTACCACTTTTACCCAATGTATATACCGGATTATGCTCACATATTAGTAGCTCGTGTACTGACGAAGACGCTGAATAAGCATCTTGCCGCTTTCTTTCAATTAACGATTTATGTACCTTCGTTTGGAGTGACCAAGCGTCGTGGTAGGAAATTTTGCCTAAGTCTTTATATTTTACTAGTGGTTTGGTACTCAATGGTCTATAGATAATGCATAAAATTAATACAAATGATTGCTCCATTGTTTAAAAAGCTGTCTTCTTATTTACTCTGTACTGTTTTTATAGCGCTCCAAGTGGGCTATTCTCAGACGGTCCAAGACTTTACAGTTACGGATACGGATGGCGTAACACATAGTTTATATGCAGACTACTTAGATGAAGGCAAGACCGTGGTGATCAAAATATTTTGGGCCGGATGTCCTCCTTGCAATGCAATAGCAAAAGATGTACAAGCTCTCTATGTTAAGTGGGGAGAAGGAGCCGGTGATGTAGAATTCATAGAATTAGGTGACAAGAGCTTTGAAGGAGATCAAAATGTAAAAGACTATAAAGCAAGACACGGGATCACGTTTGTCAGTGTGAGTCCTGATGGTAATAGTATTGAAGCACTAGAACAATTCAATTATTCGGGGACTCCTACGTTTATCGTTGCGGCTCCAGATAGGAGTATGATCTTTGACCCTGTAGGGATAGATGAAGTCGATGAAGCAATAGCTGCTACAGTTAGCCCAGTGGTCCCAGACTGCCCTACTACCGGTATCATGATCACTAGCGAAGCTGATCTTGAAAACTACAGAGGCCTTTATCCAGCATGTACTGATCTCGCTGGAGATATTACGATCAGTGGTAGTGTATCGGATCTCAGAGGACTAGAAACGATAAAGACGGTCCAGGGCTCTATTGAGATAAGTAGTAATACCCTAACGGATCTTTCTGACCTTGCAGGAATAGAAATAATATCCCAGAAGCTAACCATAAAAGATTGCAGTGAACTAACCAGTCTTTCCGGCTTAGAAAAACTGAATAATATGTCCAGTTCAATAGAGTTGACCAATCTAGCTAAACTTGGGTCGTTGGACGGATTGAAAAACCTTCAACGAATAGGAACAGATTTGGTGATAAATAATTGTAGTACACTAGAAGATATAGGTGGATTAGAAAACCTAAGGACTATAGGAGGAAATCTCGTGGTGTCTAATAATACGAATCTAAGATCACTCGCAGGACTAGAGACTTTGAGAAATGTAGATAGTAAGCTTCAGATATCAGAGAACAATTCATTGACTTCCATAACTGCGTTGACGAGCCTTACTTTACTGAGTTCATTAGATATCATCAATAATCCTGTATTGTCTAATTGTGCAGTACAATCTATCTGCAATCTCATAGATGCAGATCTTGATATCCCGACAGATATATCGGGTAATGCTACAGGTTGTGAGACAGCAGATGCAATAAGTATAGCCTGCACACCAGCTGAACTACCAACTTCTTTTGGTATACAGATACTAGATGCATTTGATAATCCGGTCGCAGGAGTTAGTCTTAGGGTTAAGGATAATGATGGAGTGACTACAAGCTTAGGTACTTCTGACCCCGATGGGCTATTTAATATTGATTTGCCAAATGCTAACATTCCAGACTTAGATAATTTAGTATTAGAATATGAAGAGCCTGTTAATTCTTCGATTTCTGGAGTATCTATTACAGACCTTATCTTAATACAAAACCACATCTTGGGAACTAGGAAAATATCAAACCCTTATCTAGTCCTAGGTGCAGATGCCAATGGAAATGGCACCGTATCCATAACAGATCTTACAATTATTATCAATGCTATCATAGGTAGGCGTAGTTCTTTTGCTGATGGTAAAATATATCGGATAGTTAACGAAGATTGTGTGAATAGTGAATCTAATTGTGCTAATACACCACTCATCAAAGATCCTGGAAAACTGAGACAGATTAAGCTTCGTGCTATTCGTATAGCTGATATCAACGGCTGATAAAATTCTGATATTCGAATTTTTCTAGGGAAAACTAACCATGATTTTATGGTCTTATTGCTGTTCTTATAAAATTTAATTACTAATTAGTTAAAGATATATCCATACTTAACTGACCTTCAGTCATTTAGACTCTTTACGTCTATCTCAAAATGTCTTGAGAAAATAAAAATTAACATTTCCTTAGTTAGGGTTATTCCAAAACTCGCCCGTCATCGTATTGATGCTTTTAATGACTAAACCCATTCATCGCATCAAAACCAACTTCCAGCAATTTTAAGTAGAACCTAGAATACTTTTTTAACTAAAAAAATATGATGATAACTTTTACACTTATTAAAAGAACATCTAATACTTTAAGGGAATTTATACTCATATCGATGTTGCTGATAGCAGGGACTACGGCATGGGGTCAATGTAATTTTACACCGGAAATAATATGTCCAGAAGACTTTGTAGGTTGTTCCACAGCAGACATCGCTCCAGGACAGATGGGCTTTCCTCATGACTTTCCATCTTTTCCAAATGTCCAAGACATTATGGTCTGTGGATCACTGGTGTTTAATTTTGAAGACACAATCGTGTCTAATGGAATAACTTGCAATGAAGCAACAGTGATCGAAAGAACCTGGTTTGCTCATTACGAATTTAATGTAGCAGATACGATCAGATGTATTCAAACGATAAGCCTCGTTGATAGTGTTGCTCCAGTCTTTGAGACGTGTCCAGAAAAAATAGAAGTCGATGAGGGTGAATCCATAACTTGGATCGACCCTTCTGTTACTGACAATTGTGGTTTTACAGTAAGCTCAACGCATACGGCTGAATCGGTTTTTCCTATTGGCTGTACTGAAGTAACTTACACAGCTACTGATGATTGTTTCAATGAATCAACTTGTGTTTTTGAAGTTTGTATAACTGGCACATGTAATGAGCTGGTAAGCTTAACATGTCCAGATGATTTTGTAGGATGTATCGGTGTAGAAATAGAACCTTCGATCACGGGTATGCCTATAGCTACTGCAGGGTCAGGGACAGGTGCTCAGACAGGCTCAGGTACTTCTGCAGTTTGTGGTGATATCATTATCAATTTTGATGATGAGGTTATAAGTACAGATGATCCTTGCGAAGGAGCTATCACGCTTGATAGAATATATACAGCAGCTTTTGCAAATAATCCTGATGGCATTAGTACTTGTATACAATCTATAACGATCTCAGATACAGAAGCCCCGGAACTCACAGCATGTCCTGACAATATTACTTTGACAGGAGAAGACGGAAACACTGCTACTTGGGAGGCCCCAACAGCGACCGATAATTGTGGCTTTGAAATAACTAGCACTCATAACAGTGAAGATGCATTTCCAGTAGGATGTACCAGTGTAGTTTATACAGCAAACGATAATTGTGGAAATGAAGTATCGTGTACTTTTGAGGTATGCGTGGAGTCACCTTGTGCAGCAGCTAATGCCGTACCAGTAATAGTTTGTCCACCAGATTATTCTGCATGTCCAGGCTCTTCCATTGACCCTACGGTTACTGGCAACCCGACTGTCACTAGCACCACTTTAGATTGTGGTAATATAGTTACCTTCTATGATTTTGTAGCAGAGACTTATGCAGGATGTGACGGAGGTCAGAGAATAGAAAGAACATGGGTAGCTAAGTATGCTGACAATCCAGGTGATAGCGCAGTATGCGTACAGATAATAGATTTAATAGATAATACTAATCCTGTAATAACTTGTCCTACTAGCATAGTACTTACAAGTCCAAATAATACTGGAGAATGGGAGATAGCTACATTCACAGATGCGTGTGGTGCATCGCTTAGTGGCTCTCATACAAGTGGTACTACATTTCCAATAGGATGTACTGCAGTGACTTATACAGCAACTGATAATTGTGGAAATTCTGCAAGTTGTACTTTCAATGTTTGTGTAGAAGAAGCACCTTGCTCTTCTATTCCGATCATAACTTGTCCAGCAGATTATACTGCTTGTCCAGGAAGTTCGATAGACCCAGATGTAACTGGTAATCCTACAGTTACTACGACTAGTATAGAATGTGGAACTATAGTAACTTTCTATGATACCGTAGCAGAAGAATATGCTAACTGCCCAGGAGGAAGAAGAATAGAAAGAACATGGAGTGCAGAGTACAGTGACAATCCTGGTAATCCAGCGATATGTGTACAGATCATAGATCTAATAGATAGTGATGTACCAGTTATCTCCTGCCCTACTAACGTAACGGTAACCGGAGATGTCGCGACTTGGGATACACCTACATTCACGGATAACTGCGGAGGTAATATCACTGGTACCCATTCTTCTGGAGCTACGTTCCAAGAGGGATGTGCTACAGTGACTTACACCGCAACTGATAATTGTGGAAATACGGCCACTTGCAGTTTTGAAGTATGTGTAGAAGCAGCAGACCCGTGTATTACACCATTAGAGATCGAGTGTCCTGCAGACTATATCGGTTGCCCAGGTGACCCTATTTCTCCAAATGATATTGGGCTACCGACTATTGTTAGTCGTATTGCTGGATGTGGAGATACTAGAGGAACCTTTGTAGATAATATTGTAGAACAATATGGTTGTACTAACGCTGTAAGAATAGAGAGAACTTGGGAAGTAGCATATGTTGGCTATGGAGAATACAGCGTCTTTTGTACTCAGATCATTGATCTAAAAGATGACGTGGCACCAGAAATTAATTGTCCAGCTAGCATTAACCTCACAGGAGGAAGTAATGTGGCTACGTGGAATGATGCAACTTTCACCGACAACTGTGGAGCGACCTTAAGTAGTAATAATTTAAGTGGTTCTTCATTCCCAGAGGGATGTACGACCATTACTTATACAGCAACTGATAATTGTGGAAATGCAACGAGCTGTAGTTTTGCAGTATGTGTAGAGCAACCTGGTTGTACAGGAGTGCCTTCTATACTATGTCCACCAAGTTACTTTGGATGTCCAGGTTCTTCTATTGATCCTGAAGTTTGTGGGATACCAACAGTAGTTAGTTCTAACCCTAACTGTGGTACGATCTTGGGCTATGTAGATGCTGAAGCAAGTGTATATCCAGGATGTCCAGGAGCATTCAGAATAGAAAGATTGTGGACGGTATATTATGAAGATAACCCAGGAGAAGTAACAACATGTCTTCAAATCATAGATCTCAATGACAGTCAAGCACCAGAGATAACAAGTTGTCCTGCTAACATAACCCTCACAGGAGGTGATAATGTAGCGACTTGGACGGCACCTAACTTTACAGATGATTGTGGAGCGACAATGAGCAGTACTCATACAAGTGGTTCTAGTTTCCCAGTCGGATGTACTACGATTACTTATACAGTAACTGATAATTGTGGTAATTCGGTAGCATGTAGTTTTGATGTTTGTGTAGAGGCGGCAGGTTGTACAGGCGTACCTACTATTCAATGTCCGCCTAGCTATTTTGGATGTCCTAACTCTTCTATAGATCCAGCAGTATGCGGAGTACCTACAGTTGTAAGTTCAAATCCAAATTGTGGAACTATATTAGGATGGGTTGATTCAGAAAAAAGCTTTTACCCTGGATGTCCTGGAGCATTTAGAATCGAAAGACTATGGACAGTTTATTATGAGGATAACCCAGGAGAAGTTACTACTTGTCTTCAGATCATAGATCTAAATGACGATCAAGCACCAGAGTTGACTAGTTGCCCAGCTAATATTACACTTACAGGCGGTAGCAATGTTGCTACTTGGTCTGCACCTAATTATACAGATAACTGTGGCGCAGTTTTAAGTGGTACTCACGTGAGTGGCTCAAGTTTCCCTGTAGGTTGTACGACAGTCACTTATACCGCAGAAGATAATTGTGGTAATGCTACTTCATGTAGTTTCGACATATGTGTAGATGATTCTTGTACTGGAGCACCTAGTATCACTTGCCCTGCAGATTACTTCGGATGTCCGGGTTCATCTGTTAGCTCTAGTGTTACTGGTAATGCATCAGCTACTTCTAGTGGCAATGGTTGTGGACAGATACTTATCTCGCACACAGACCAAACGATAGAGACTTACAGTTGTAACGGAGCTAGAAAGATAAAGAGAACATGGAGAGCTTATTACATGAACAATCCATCAGAATTTGAAGAGTGTGAGCAGTTCATAACATTAGAAGATACTACTGATCCTACAATAACTAATTGCCCAGGAAATATCAGTGGTATAATCGGAGAGAACATCACTTGGGCGGAGCCTACATTTGGTGATAACTGTTCTTATACCGTTACACAGAGTCATTTCAGCGGAACAGTATTCCCTGAAGGATGTACGACCGTGACTTATACCATTACAGATGGTTGTGGAAATGCAGTTAGCTGTGACTTCACAGTATGTATAGAATCTGTATGTAATGGAATACCAGAGATAACATGTCCTGCAGATTTTATCGGTTGTCCTGGATCATCTATAGATCCTAGTGTAACAGGAACGCTTAATATAGTTTCGACAAGTAGTAACTGTGGATCGATAATCATATGTCATGAGGATGAAGTATTGAGACAGTTTGCTTGTGACGGATCGATAGAGATCAGAAGGGAGTGGAAAGCAGTTTATGCTGATAATGAAGACAATCCTGTTTACTGTTACCAGATCATCAAATTAGAAGATAGACAGAATCCTACGATCACTAACTGCCCTGCTGATATTACAGCAGATGAAGGAACTATGATCAATTGGAATACACCGACATTCAATGACAATTGTACTTATACAGTTAGCTCTTCTCATTCTAGTGGAACTACATTCCCATTAGGATGTACTACAGTGACCTATACGGTGACTGATGGCTGTGGTGCGACAGTTACTTGTAGTTTCAATGTATGTATCAATGCAGTATGTAATGAGATCCCTGTACTTAACTGTCCAGCAGATTACTCAGCGTGTCCTGGTACATCTACTGATCCTGCGGTAACAGGTCAGGCTACAGCGACTTCTACGACTAATAATTGTGGACAGATCGTAATCAGCCACTCAGATGAGATCATTACATCATACAACTGTACTGATGCAAATAAGATTAGAAGAACGTGGACTGCTTACTACCAAGAAAATGCTACTCAAGTAGCTACTTGTACGCAGATCATAGATATGAATGATAATCAAGCACCGACGATCACGAATTGTCCAGTAGATATTTCTGCTAATGAAGGAGAAACCATTCATTGGGCATCACCAGACTTTGCTGATAACTGTTCCTACTCAGTGAGTTCTACTCACAATAGTGGCAACACTTTCCCTGTAGGATGTACGACAGTGACTTACACGGTTACAGATGGTTGTGGCGCGACAGCGAGTTGTAGTTTTGATGTATGTATCACAGCAGTATGTGATGATACGCCGACGATCACTTGTCCTGCGGATTATGTAGGATGTCCTGGTACTAGTATTAATTCTTCTGTGACAGGTCAGCCATCAGTTAGCTCTAGCAGCAATGACTGTGGTCAGATAATTACAGAGTTCGATGATGAAGTACTAGAAACTTACACTTGTAATGGTGGTCAGAGAATCAGAAGAACATGGAAGACCTACCATGCGGATAACAGCACAAGCTTTGCGACATGTACTCAGATCATTGATCTAAGAGATACACAAGCACCGACGATAACTAATTGTCCAGCGAACATATCCGTGGACGAAGGTCAGGTAGTAAGCTGGAATGCTCCTACATTCAATGACAATTGCTCACATACAGTTAATGTAAGTCATACTAGCGGGACTACATTCCCAGTAGGATGTACGACAGTTACTTATACGGTAACTGATGGATGTGGAAATACTAATACTTGTTCATTCGAAGTATGTGTGAATAAAGGATGTGACGCTGTACCATCTATTGCTTGCCCATCAGTATTCAGAGGATGCGCTGCAGATACGGATGCTCCTGCTGTCACTGGGTTCCCTACGACATCAGGTTCGGAAGTTGGTTGTGGAGACATCGTAGTTAACTACAGTGACATGTTTACTGAAGATTATTCTGACGATTGTGCAGGATCAAAGAAAGTAGTGAGAATGTGGACAGCAGCATATGCTAACAACCCATTCCAAACCTCAACATGTATACAAGTAATCGACTTGCATGATAAGCAAAGACCTACTGTGCGTAACTGCCCTACTAACTTGACATTGTCAGGTGGTAGTCAAGCAGTAACTTGGGAAGATCCGATAACGACTGATAATTGTGGATCTGATGACCTAGTCTTAAGTTCTACACATACAAGTGGAACTGTATTCGCTGAAGGATGTACGACCGTAACTTATACATCGACAGATGCTTGTGGTAACAATAGAGACTGTTCATTTGTGATCTGTATAGAAGCGATTGCATGTGATGATACACCTACAATGAATTGTGTAACTGATTATAGCGGTTGTCCTGAAGATTCTACTGACCCTAGCAATACTGGTACACCAACAGTTACTGGAGGATCAGCAGCTTGTGGAGATTACACGCTTACGCACACAGATCAAGTAGTACAGACGTATGCTGGATGTAGCAATGCGCGAAGAATCATAAGAACATGGAGAGCACAGTATCAGAATAATAGTGATCACTTCGTGATGTGTACTCAAGAGATAGACCTTAGAGATCAAGTAGATCCTGTACTAAGTAATTGTCCATCAAATATCAATTTGACAGGTGGTAATGATATAGCTACTTGGACAGCTCCTACAGCGACAGATAACTGTTCTAGTGTGAACATTAGTTCGACTCATAACAGTGGAAGTACTTTTGCAGACGGTTGTACTACTGTGACTTACACGGCAACTGATAATTGTGGAAATACAAGCAACTGTAACTTTACAGTATGTGTAGAAAATGAATGTAACTCAGTACCAATAATTACTTGTCCTGCAGATTATACAGGTTGTCCAGGAGGGTCTATTGATCCAAGTGTGACAGGTAACCCAACAGTTACGACAACTAATACTAACTGTGGAAGCATAGTAACATTCTTTGATACAGTACTAGAAGAATATGCTAACTGTAATGGTGGTAGAAGAATACAGAGAACATGGAGTGCATCGTACTCAGAGAATGCTGATAATGCAGCTACCTGTGTACAGATCATAGACTTGATAGATACACAGGATCCAACAGTAAGTTGTCCTAATAATATCAACTTGACTGGAGGAAACAATGTAGCATCTTGGTCTACCCCATCAGTAACTGATAACTGTGGAGCGACATTGAGTGGAACACATTCTAGCGGAGCAACATTCGCAGATGGGTGCACTACGGTGACCTATACAGCAACTGATAATTGTGGAAACACAAGCATCTGTAACTTCACCGTATGTGTCGAAGATCAGTGTAACTCGATACCAGTAATTACGTGTCCTGCAGATTATGTAGGTTGTCCAGGAGGGTCTATTGATCCGAGTGTGACGGGTAACCCAACAGTTACTACTACAAATACTGAGTGTGGAAGCATAGTAACTTTCTACGATACCGTATTAGAAGAATATGCTAACTGTAATGGTGGGAAGAAAATACAAAGAACATGGAGTGCATCGTACTCAGAGAATGCTGATAATGCAGCTACTTGTGTACAGATCATAGATTTAAGAGATACACAGAACCCAACAGTAAGTTGCCCAACTAATATTAACTTGACTGGTGGGAATAATGTAGCCACTTGGTCTACTCCATCTGTAACAGATAACTGTGGAGCGACATTGAGTGGAACACATTCTAGTGGATTAACATTCGCAGATGGATGTACTACCGTGACCTATACAGCAACTGATAATTGTGGAAACACAAGTATCTGTAACTTCACCGTATGTGTAGAAGACCAGTGTAACTCAGTACCTGTGATTACTTGTCCTGCAGATTATGTAGGTTGTCCAGGTGGTTCTATCGATCCTAGTGTGACCGGTAACCCGACAGTTACAACAACTAATACAGAGTGTGGAAGTATAGTAACTTACTATGATACAGTGATAGAAGAATATGCAAACTGTACAGGTGGCAGAAAGATAGAGAGAACATGGAGTGCTTCATACTCAGAGAACTCTGATAATGCAGCTACTTGTGTACAGATCATAGACTTGATAGATACGCAGAGTCCTAGTTTCACTTGTCCTGCTAACATCACACTGATAGGCGGAGACAATGTAGCAACATGGGCAACACCTGGTGTAACTGATAACTGTGGAGCGACATTAACCGTGTCACACTCTAGCGGATCAGTATTCCCGATAGGATGTACTCAAGTGATGTATACAGCAACTGATAACTGTGGAAATACAGAAAGCTGTGTATTCGATGTATGTGTAGAGGATAGCGGATTAGGAAATGTAGGAATTGATTGTGTAGAAGACATGGTCATAGCATGTAGCGAAAACGGTGGAGCAACAGCACACTGGGATATACCTACTGTAGATGCAAGTTGTAATGCATGTACAGGAAATCAGATTGCTGGTTTCATATACATGGGTACATACAATGGTCATCAGTACTACTGTTCTAATGATCCTGCACTATGGACAAACGCTCAAGCAAATTGTTCTGCAAATGGAGGATACTTAGCAGTGATAAATACAGCAGCAGAGAATGCTTTCTTAGCTAACTTATTGACTATCCAGTCTGCTTATATCGGATGTAGTGATGCAACGAGTGAAGGTAACTTCACATGGGTCAATGGAGATGCACTGAACTATACTAACTGGTATCCTGGCCAGCCTAATAACTACAACAATGCGCAGCATCATGTAGAGCTATTAAGCAATGGACAATGGAATGATCAGTATGTACATGTGCCACTTGAGTACATCATGGAGATACCATGTGCAAGTATGGTACAGACAGGAGGACCAGCATATGGTTCTCAGTTATCAGCAGGATGTTATGACATCGAGTATACTTACAGTGATGCTTGTAACAACTTCGCTCAGTGTACTTTCGAAGTATGTGTAGAAGCAGCACTTACACTTAACTGTGTGAAGGATGTAACGATCAGCTGTCCTAACTCTGATGGTGGTATCATCGTGAACTGGGAAGAGCCACAAGTAACTACATGTTGTACTAACTGTGGTCCTAATGGAAGTCTACAGATAGATGGATTCATATACATGGGTGCATATGGAGGTAGTAACTACTACTGTTCTAATGATCCTTCACTATGGCCTGATGCTAAGAAGACTTGTCAGAGCTACGGTGGTAACTTAGCCGTGATCACAAGTGCAGAAGAAAATGAATTCTTAGCGAATATCTTGACGATACAGTCTGCTTATATAGGACTGTCAGATGCTAGCTCACAAGGAAATTACACATGGTGTGATGGATCAGCGCTAGAGTATACTAACTGGTATCCTGGTCAGCCAAACAACTACAACAACAATCAGGATTACTGTGAGATGTTGAGTAACGGACAGTGGAATGATCAGTATAATGATAAGCCACTTGAGTTTATCATGGAGATACCATCATGTATCGATATCGTTAAGACACAAGGACCGGCTAACGGAAGTTACTTCCCAGTAGGTACTACAAGTGTCACTTACGAAGCGACCGATGCATGTGGTTACAAAGACGTGTGTACTTTCAATATCACAGTAGCGAAGTCTGGCTGTGTATCAGGAGGACAGCAGTCAAGCAGTGCTTGGATAAACAAAGTACAGTTTGCAACGATCAGCAACACCTCAGGTAATAATGGAGGATACAAAGACTACACGAATGTATGTGGAGATATATCAGCGGGAAGTACTTATCCACTGAAGTTGACTCCAGGATTCTCAGGTAGCTCTTCTACCGTATTCTGGAAGTGTTACATTGACTTTAACAATGATGGAGATTACACAGACTCTGGTGAGTATATAGCTACTGGCTCAGGTCATCAGACATTATCTGGTAACATTACCATCCCTACGAATATCTGGAACGGTACGACGACCATGAGAGTAGTGATGAGAAAAGGTGGTCCACCATCAGGTCCTTGTGATGTATTTGCATATGGCGAGACAGAAGACTATTGTATCAAAGTAAGTGGTGCAGAATTTGACTCTGGAGAAGAAGTAGCAGTAAATAGATCTAGAGACGATCATGCTAATGTAGTAAGGCTGATAGCTGAGGAATTCATCACAGTAGATCTCAATGAAGGGACTGGTGAATTAGCAGAAGAGAATACAGAAGATACAAGAGTAGACGAAGATGAATTGTTGGATAGTGAGTATGCTTTAGCTAATAGATTTAGCATAACAGTATTCCCTAACCCAGCATCAGACATTGTCAACATACATAACTTGACTCCTAACAAGATCAGATCGATAGAGATCATCAATGTTTCTGGTCAAGTAGTATACGCTGAAAATGGAAACAACATTGACTCAAGAGACAAATCGATAAACATATCCGATCTAACATCTGGAATGTATATGATCAGAGTTATCGATGAGACTGGTCAGAGGGTATCCAAAAAACTAAGCGTACAGAAATTCTAAAATCCGATTAGTTACTTTGAGCCTCGACAATGCAAATTGTCGGGGCTTTTTTATGCGCGACAACGTCTGAATAGACAACATGGACACAACTACTTACAAGTCAATATTTCCCATATAGCTTGCAAAGTGACAGCTCAGCTTATCACAATAATCTGGTCCTGTTGCTTATATAAATAATCAATAACTAACATCTATTCTAGATAGAAAGCACCTCCAAAGTCCGCTAAACAACGATAATCAATTATCTAATAGAATACACTGGTAGTCAACACATTACATTAATTAATATAAATTAATTCACTATGTATCTAGCGCTTAACTGAGTACATTTAATTGGTCAAAATAGTTTGGCCAACGACATATTTAGAGAACAATTAGACATTTAGCATGAGATACCTAACCATAATACTTGCGATCTGCTTAAGCCCTATTTTTTTACTTGCTTTTGATAGTGCACCACTTGAGTATTCTTTAGAAGAATATACCTTATCAGCAGATGATGATATGGCCTGTCTATACGACATCACGATCAGTAAATGGGATTGTATGCTCGCAGTTGCCGGTTCTATACCATGCGGATATAAGCATTATGATGTATTGTACTCATCTACTCAGAGTGGACCTTTCTCAGTGATTACTACACACGATGTTTCGACTTTCTATTTTGTGCCACTTGATGGATACTATAAGATGAAGGTAACTTGTGGTAATGTATGTCACGAATCGAACGTATTATATTTTAATAATGGATGTAGCCCTACTTGTGGCTTTGAGATAGATGCTCCATTCCCAGAGGGAAGCACAATACATCATTGTTACTATGATGATGGTTATCTACAACTTAATGCTGACAGTTGGTATAACGGTTGTGGTGTCGCTACTTACAAATGGATAACTCCGTCTGGAACAGTTACTGGGAAAATACTTAATGGCAATTATGGTTATGGCAATTATCAATTGACGATTACTTGTCATGATAGTAGCTGCTACTATGAAAAAGAATCAATTTGGTTTAAAGTAAAAGAACATTGCTATACTTCGCAGTGTCATTTTGATATAACTCAGCCGTACCATAGCAAGGATCATTGCTACGAAGATGATGGAGACCTCTGGATCAATGGTGCGTCATGGGTGTCTCATTGTAGTAGCGCGACATACAAATGGGTTACACCTATAGGCAATGTGCATGGTTCTCTACTTGAAGGTAATTATGGATACGGGACATACACCTTAAAAGTCATGTGCAATTCTCATGATTGTAATTCAACTATCAAGGAAGTATCCTTCATACTCAAAAAGAAATGTGTAGAGCATTGCCATTTCAAACTAAACTCACCACTAGCAAGCTCGATTAAACATTGCTATGATACAGAAGGTATAGTATGGATAGACGCTTCATCGTGGGTGCAAGGATGTCACAACGTACACTACAAATGGGACACACCACAAGGTTTTGTAAATGGTGCTGTACTAGACGGCAAATATGGCTTTGGCAAATTCACACTTAAAGTAACCTGTCACGATGCCGCGTGTTATTATGAGACACGATCGACATCATTTATCCTCACAGATAATTGTAATCACCATAAACCTTACGTGATACACTGTCCAGATACCAAGTGGGTAGACTGCGATGAAGAACTTTGGAATCTAGATAATTTTGGAAAACCATATTATTATCACAACTACAAAAAGATATGGGTCTATGGTGATAAGGTCCAAAGACATATGAATGACTGTAATCGAGGATACATCACCAGAGAATGGAAGATGAAAGATCCTCACGGTTACTGGCACAGCTGCTCTCAGACGATTTACGTAGGAGAAAATGCAAGCGGTCATGTCAAAGTCGATTGGCCAAAAGACCATGTAGAAGTCAATGGATGTAATCCATCTATCGACCCGGATGATATGCCTTACGGTGCTCAAAAACCAGCCTATAATAATTCTGGATGTGCTAAGTTAGGTCACTCCTACTCTGATCAAGAGTTTTACTACAGTGGCACTTGTAAGAAAGTAGTGCGTAAGTGGACAGTAATAGATTGGTGCGTATATGATGGCAACAAGGACAGAGACAAAGGAAAATACGTCTACTATCAAACCATCAAGATAAATAATGAAGACAAACCGATAGTAAACCTAGATTACAATGTAAAGACAACTACCAATAATTGTAAAAACGTACAAGTAGACCTTGATGATATAGAGATAGATGCAAGCAGCTGTGGCGATAGATTTAACATAACTAATAATTCTCCTTTTGCAGATAAAGGCAAAGAGAATGCATCTGGAATTTATCCGATAGGGACAACTGAATTTTACTATATCGTACAGTATGGTTGTGGCTATAGCAAAAAATACAAACAACAAATAATTGTTGAAGATGAAGGAGATTTGACTATCTATTGCGAAGGAAAATTAGTGATGCCGCTAGCAGGAAAAGATACCGATGGCGATGGAGTCAATGACGTAGGATCAGCAGAGATATGGGCAAAAGATTTTAATATTAAATCAAGTGATAACTGCGGTGGTGAGTTAGATTTTTCTTTCGAGGCGGATTCATTGGTGATGGCTAGAACATTTACCTGTGCAGAAATAGGCATCAGTGAGATCAACATTTATGCATCCGACCAACGAGGTAACCAAACTTACTGTGTTGTAGAGATACACATCCAAAACAATGGGGCTGACATAATAGATTGTGAGCCCGCTCCAGATGATGCCAAAGAAGAAGAGGAAGAAGAAGAAGAAGAAGAAGAAGAAGATTCAACCGAGGACGAAAGCGAAGACGATGACGATGATAACGTAGACGAAGAGGACAATGATAATACAGAAGAAGAAGATACTGATACTGACTCTGATGGAGAAGACGATTTAGTATCAGATGATGCTGTAGCCAAAGCCAGTGGTCTTGTCAAAACTCAGTACGGCTTACCCATAGCTGAGGTCAACTTAAATCTGTACATGAATGTAATAGAGGGCTCTGGAGAACAAACCTTTGAGGTTGTTGATATTAAGATAGATAGTTTCGTTGGTGGGTCGGGTGCGTTGATATACATATTAGCTCAGGATACGATCTACCATGATGTAACATTGACAGAATCCATGGTTATGCAATCCTCTACCAGTACTAACACTGATGGGGCATTTACCTTCACCGATATGGCTATGCAAGAGACGTACATGATAGAGCCTACGCCAGACATGATGGATGGTGCCAAACTAGACATAGCAGATGCCAATAGACTCTATGCTCACCTATCTGGTGCAGATCCTATCACAGACCCATATGCTTTGATAGCAGCGGATGTAGATCAGTCAGGAAGTGTAGACCTAGACGATCTAGATTTTCTACTCGCATTTATCAATGGAGAGAGCGATGACTTAGCGGAAATTGAAATGATATACATAGATGCTACTTACCAGTTTGCAGATGAGCTGAGCCCATGGAGTGAGTCCTACTCTACTATCAGAATGATAGAAGCATCTGAGATAGAAAACCATAGAGCGGACTTCATAGCAGTGACGCTAGGAGACATCGTAGGAAGTAGTGATAGCGACGAGGATGATGACTCACTGCTAGAGACTACGATGAGGACAAGACAAGATCAGCAAGCTTTAGTAAGACCTAATCCATTTTATACATCCACTACGATAACTGTAGATAATCCAACGACGCAGATGGCAGTCTTGTCGCTATATACCATAGATGGACAGCGAGTGCATGAGTCGTCGATCAGGCTAGCAGCAGGGATAGAGAGCTTTAAGATCACGGAGGAGATGACGCCACAGACAGGTGTGTATATCTACACCCTAGCACTAGAAGAAAACACATTACGTGGCAGGATATTAAAGATCAAGTAGTTTATCAAAACATAGTGCTCAGTAATTATAACCTCATAATTACTAAGCACTATGTTTCTAATAATAGCCCTACCAAAAATGAACTACGTCGTAGAGCAAGCATATGAAAAGCAAGACTACGCACTAATAAACTTAGCATTAGGAGAATATGAAATATGCACTTTCCACAACTGCAACTTCGCTGATGCAGATCTATCTCAATTCAAATTTATAGACTGCGAGTTTGCAGATTGCAATCTGAGTAATGCTACGCTCACAGAAACTAATTTTCAATCCGTAAAATTTAAAGACTGCAAATTACTAGGTCTAAGATTTGAAGATTGTAGCGAATTCGGATTGTCCTTCTCATTTGATAACTGCATCTTGAATCATGCTTCCTTCTACAAACTAGATATTAGGAAGACTACCTTCCTAAACTCTCAATTACAAGAAGTAGATTTTACGGAAGCAAATTTATCAGAATCTTCTTTTGATGATTCTGATTTGTCCAGAGCCACTTTTGACAGAACAAAGCTTACAAAGGCAGATTTTTCATCTGCTATAAACTACTCCATCGACCCTGAGAATAATCAAATCAATAAGGCAAAGTTTTCGCTTTTTGGAGTAAGTGGGTTGTTGGGCAAGTATGGGATTGAGATCGTGGAGTGACCCCCACTTTGCTTTCTCCTGCAACGGACGATGAAGTTTCATATGATCACATCGTCCTGTTCGAGAGACGATACTTAGGACAGTTTAGTTAGGAGCTTTGTCTGTTTGGAAAAAATTTACAGATAGTAAAAGCTAATAATTTAGATGCTTCAAAAGTGGGTCTTGCTAAGCCCTAATTGTTCAGCAGGTGGTTACACAATTCCTTTTCATTCGACTCACTGTGGCATTAAATAGTCTTTAGCGAAAAGTGGGGTCACTGATAAGTCATCTTAGAAGTTATTAGAGTCTATAGAACTAGAGCAGCTTCGGGTGCTTCGATATCCATAAAGTCTGGTTGCTCATATACGATATCTTGCCACATCGGCTGAAAACTAAAATAACCCGCAAGCGGAAATCCCACTTCGTAATTCCTAGTACTGAGCGCTACATCGTGACCTATCTTGATCGCCTCGTGAGTAGAGTCATTAGCTAGCAATTGTGACTGGCAAGTACGCTCCATCGTTACGAACCAAAAGATGCACTCCTCTATGCTATGTCCGACGGTTAGCAATCCATGATTTTGTAGTATCACAGCTTTCTTGTCGCCTAAGGCCTCTCCTATCCTATCTCCCTCACTTAAGTCTCCCACTACGCCAGTATAATCATCAAACAACCCATGGTCTTGATAAAAGATACACGAGTCCTGCGTCAGCGGATCCAATAGCTTGCCCATAGCAGACCAAGTCTTGCCATAGACCGTATGAGAGTGCGCTGCAGCAACAACATCAGGTCTTGCCTTGTGTATCGCTGCATGGATAGCAAAAGCTGCTTTGTTAAGCCCTTGATGCTTACCAGCCACTATTTCTCCTTCCTCATTCACCAATATGAGATCAGACATCATCATCCGCCTAAAAGATACCCCAAATGGATTTACCCAAAAACAATCCGTATGCTCAGGATCCCTACATGTGATATGCCCCGCGACCCCTTCAGAGAAACCAAACTTACCGAAGATGCGATAAGCACCTGCCAGAATCTTTTTTAGATAATGTCTCTGTTCTTCTACACTCCCAAACTCAGGATATTGAATCATCTTTTCTACTCCGGGTGGATTTGCTACCATTGTTTATAGTTTTATTATTGTCGAATATAAAGATAAGTTTATGGGTACATTAAGTAAAGAATTTTTATTTTCTACAATAGCTTACTTTTTCATTTCAACTAAGGTAAGCAGGACTAATCTCAATGATTATCCCATCATAATTTAGCAATATAGTATTTGGCTAATTGAAGATATTTCCCTTCGCTCGATATGACAAAATGAGTAATAATGAAAAAAGTGGTAAATGAAAAAATGAGTTTTTAAAACGACGTGACAAAGAGTAGACTATGACTAGAAAGTGGATATGACTAGAGAGTGGATATAACTATAGAGTAGATTAAACAAGTAGTAAAATATGACAAGAGCATGGAATTTGACAATAGCATACTAGTAAAAATCGAATCCATAATTAGTAAAATCATTTCCCCGTCTAATAACTAGATTGATTATCTTCACAAATACGCAATTCTATAGATCATGAACAGAAGAAACTTTATCGAGAAATCAGGTGCTTTAGGAGCCGCATCATTATTCCCAAATCAAATTTTAGAAATGCTAGAAGAAAGTAAGTACAAGATGGGTTACCAGCTCTACTCTATCAGAGATGCAATGGCTAAAGATCCGATAGCTACCCTCAAAGCGCTCAAGGAAATGGGATACTCAGATTTCGAGACCTATGGTTATGACCCATCTGAGGATACATTTTACGGTTATAAGGCGGCTGAGTTTAAGCAAGTATTAGATGATCTAGAACTCACTACTACGAGTGGTCACTATGGCTTTGCATCTTATCTTAACGAGACTGATGATGAGATGAAGTGGTTTGTAGATCAATGCATTAAGGGAGCAAAAGCACTGAATATGCGATACATCACGTGGCCATGGATATCAGATGAGCAGCGGACTCTTGATAACTTTAAGCTAATGGCAAGCAAGCTTAATGGCATAGGCGAGCAAATTACAGCAGCAGGATTAGGCTTTGCTTATCATAACCATGGTTTCGAATTCATAGATCACGCAGGAGAGACTTGCTATGATATCATTCTGAAAGAGACCGACCCTAAACTAGTTAAGCTACAGATGGATATGTATTGGGTAAGACATTCTTCTAACTTCTCGCTCAAAGAGTTGGTAGAGAGACAGCCAGGTAGATTCACTATGTGGCATATCAAGGATATGGACAAAGTATCCAGAGATTATACGGAGCTAGGCAATGGATCGATAGACTATGTAGATGAGTTACCCGACCCTGTATTGTCTGGTTTAGAATTTTACTACTTAGAGCAAGGCGGTAACTATGCGCATAACTCTACAAAGAGCGCTGCTGATAGTGCTAAGTACTTTAAGGAAAATCTAGAGCAGTTGATTTAACCTTGCTCACAATACTAAAACAAGCTTAACTGTCTGAACTGTGATTTATAGGTTTAAGGATTTTACTAAGATTATATTTGTATTGAGTTGAGCAAACTCCAGATTTAAAATAAACCTTCGGTACCAGATTTCCTCTCCCAACCTCTCCTTCAAAAAGGAAAGGAAATCCCAACACGAGTGCTGCTAGTCCAAAACGGCATTATTACTGAATGGTAGAAAGTCACGAACTGCAGCTGCGGGAAGGTTAAGAGCGAAAACTGTTTGAGCAACATTACAGCCAAGACAAGCAAAAGTGACTAAGTGACGATTTCAGTAAAAGTATATAAAATTTAAAGGCGAGTTTTTTCGGTCGTGCGTAAAGTGAGATGATTTTCAGCATGAAGGAATACAGCCTTGACCTTTTTTGTTTCGTTTTTTGTGTCAAGAGAAAAAATGAAAGCCTGACCGGCGAGGTCAATGATTAAATGAAATATCGACTGATTAAATCTCAATATTCATTTAATGCTAGGCTATGACTACACTAAAGTCTACGATGTACATTTCGGTGCTAGATCCTTTCCAAACCTCTCCTTCAAGAAGGAAAAGAGATCTCGAATCGAGTGCTGTTCGAGCTTTATGTTATCACTCATCTGAAATTCAAAAGCAACTTATATTATCGATATAACGAGACCATCTCGGACTAGATGACAATGCTTTTGATGAGTCTCGAAATACTCATAACGAAGAAACCACCCTAAATCAAATCCTTCTTCAACTGATCAACAGCATGATTAGCCGCTCGCGCTGCGATTGCCATATAAGTCAGTGATGGGTTTTGAGTAGAAGTTGAAGTCATACACGCTCCGTCAGTGACATACACATTTTTACAAGCATGTAGTTGATTGTTTGCATTAAGCATAGAAGTCTTTGCATCACGCCCCATTCTGATACCACCCATCTCATGGATATCTAGTCCTGGTGCTTGTTTGGTATCCTTAGTTTTGATATCTACAAATCCTGCCTTTGTATACATCTCTGTCATCTGCTCAAAGAAATCAGCGATCATCTTCTCATCGTTATCATCATAATCTATCGAGATCCTTAGGAGCGGCATTCCCCACTCATCTTTATCCGTATCGCTTAGCTTGACGTAATTAGATTCTTTTGGAATCGTAGCACCCATCATGTGAGAGTCAACATTCCATGGGCCTTTGTATTCTCTAGTTGCATTTATGATGCTGTCTGTCAACTGCTGCCCCATGCCACTTGAGGTGGGACTAGTACTCTTATATCTACTCGCTCTAAACCCTGATGCATAGCCTCTGAGAAAATCAGTCTCTTGCTTATAGACATTCCTAAACCTTGGGATATATGCTGTCGTAGGCACGCCTCCTATCGATGCTTTATTTTTATGCCCTTCGTGTATTGCATTGATCTTAGCTCTATAATTATGAAAACCTACATACTTACCTAGCGTACCACTGTCATTACCTAGACCTTCAGAAAATCTATCACTGGTCGAATTTAGCAATACTCCAATACTATTGATCGCACCTGCATTCAGGAATATTACATTGGCAGTGTACTCCGTAACTTCCTTAGTCATTCGATCAATTATCCTTACACCTGTCGCCTTACCTTGCTCCTCATCGTACATGATGGATTGTACTACCGCATCAGGTTTGAGCGTAAGATTACCAGTCTTAGCCGCCCATGGTATCGTAGAGGAGTTAGCGCTGAAGTACCCACCTAGAGGGCATCCTCGCTCGCATTCCTGTCTACTCCTACACATTCCTCTACCCTGCTTCTTATGTATCTCTTGAGGTTCGCTGAGGTGGGCGCATCGACCGAAGATCACATGACGATCCTTATAAGTTTTCTTCATGAATTCGGTGAAATACTTTTCTACGCAGTTCATTTCCCATGCAGGAAGAAACTCTCCATCAGGTAAAGTATCTAGACCATCTTTGTTGCCAGTGATCCCTACAAAACGTTCTACCTTAGAATACCAAGGTGCTAGATCCTTATACCTTATCGGCCAGTCCACTGCAAAGCCATCTCTTGCAGGACCTTCAAAATCATGGTCACTCCATCGCTGCGTTTGTCGTGCCCACATCAGCGATTTGCCGCCTACCTGATATCCTCTGATCCAATCAAATGGTTTGTCTTGCACATAAGGATGTTCTGTATCTTTTACAAAGAAATGAGCGTTGTCTTCTCTGTAAGCATAACATCTTGAGATGACAGGATTTTCCTTTTTTATATTAACAGGGATCTCTCCTCGATGAACAAATTCCCAGGGCTGCTTCGTGGCTGTAGGATAGTCCTGTATATGTTTCACATCAGGGCCTCTCTCTAGTAGTAATGTCTTGATCCCAGCTTCACATAATTCTTTAGCAGCATATCCGCCACTCATACCTGCACCTATGACTATTGCTTCAAATTTATTATCACTCATTGATATAACTTTTGGACTTTATCTATTTAAAAAAAAATCACACATCTACACAAGCCTGGTATGCATCAGGAATCATTTTATAATCTCCGACCTGTGTCATATAATATTCTGAGGTCTTAAGATTCCAGATTGACAGATCTTTAGTTTTACTTATGAAATGTATTAAGGCTTCTTGAGGTGTATCTGTTTCAAGAGCAGTAGTTATTAGATTAATAGTTTCTACAGGACCAGCGGTTTTTATCTTCATACTATTTTCTTGCATCAATAATTTGTATTGCTCAAACCCAGCAACATACTTACTTTGGTCTTCTGCTGATGTACAATCATTGAGCATAGTTGTTATGAATTCAACTGGACTAGAGACCATTTCCGACAGTCCGTCAATTGGCAATATCGTCTCGCATATTTTCCCTAAGTATTCCTGATGTTTTTGGTTTAACTCAAGTTTGCCATCTACTAGAAATTCTGCTACGTTCTTATCACTACAGCCAGTCATAAAGATGGTAGCTGTAGATGCTAAGGCTATATTCCTGATTGCTTCTCTCCTATTCATTTAAATATTTATTTACTTCAATATAATAATTATCAACCGTTTAACTGTACAATAGATAAGCAATATTATGGCACTGTCCTATTTGATGTGTGTAAATGTAAAGTACTTGAATTAATAGTTGTGATTTTTAACCGACCTTATTGATTGTAGGAAGACGAAGTCTATATTTAGTATATGCTAATACTATCTTCTATTTCAATGGGTATTCATATGTGGAAAACCTGACAAAAACACGTCGAGAAATGCCAATAGAAATATTGCAAGCAAATTAGTTTTGTATTCAATTTTTTACCAGAAGCATTCGAAAGATATTAAATTCATAGTGATTTAAACCCTAGACTATGACAGCACTTATAAAGTTTATTTTTATCGGATTGGGAATGTTCCTAGCATTAACGTTATCTAGTCAAGAGGTAACTAGTTTTGCTTGGCCTAATGGCAAGAAAGCTGCCATCAGCTTAAGCTTTGATGATGCTAGGCGCTCACATCCTAAGATAGGTAGGGATCTATTCAGGCGCATTGGTGGTAAGGCTACCTTTTATGTGAATCCTCCTGCCATGCTCTATGACACCACCGGTTGGCAAAACCTGGTAGCAGATGGTCATGAGATAGGTAACCATACGGTTAGTCATCCTTGTTCGGGTAATTTCCTATGGTCACGAGAGAAGTCACTGGAGAACTATTCTCTATCCAGTATGGAGCAAGAACTCTTAGAAGCTAATCAGCAGATCTATGCCATGCTAGGTGTCCATGCGGTTTCCTTTGCTTATACCTGTGGAAACAGTTTCGTGGGTCGTGGGATAGATAGGAAGAGCTATGTCCCGTTAATAGCAAAGCATTTTAAGTCTGGGAGAGGATGGTTAAATGAGCCACCTAATGATCCGCTATTTTCGGATATGGCTATGCTACAAGGCAACGAGATGGATGGTAAGGATTTTGAAAACGATATAATGCCCATGATCGATGCTGCTATAGCAAATGGAAGCTACCTCCTGCTGGCAGGTCATGAGATCGGCAATGGAGGTCTTCAGACCGTAGAGATATCGATGCTGGAGAAACTAATGAACTACCTCAACAGTCCAGGCTGCGAAGTATGGCTAGGTACAGTGGGAGAAGTGACGGAGCATATCGAAAACGAAAGAAATAAGATCGCTAAAGACTTGAAATCGTCCATGACTTTCTGCTCCACATTTGACAAGGGTACTACTGCTGATCATGCTAAAGGTGATGCAAGTATATACACCATACCATCGACAAAAAAGAAGCAGCTTGCAGCGAAAGGACTGATCGCCCAAGAGATAGGCATAGCAGAAAATAAAGGTCGCTCAGGTAATGCACTAGAGTTCAAAAGAAAAGGAAGACCAGCAGTATTTTATCAAGCGAAGGATAACTTTAGCTACAGTACGGAGAGTTGGGAAGGGAGTATTTCCATGTGGCTAAGCCTTAATCCGGAGGAAGATCTTGCACCTGGCTTTACGGACCCCGTACAGATCACGGATTCTAGATATGATGATGCTGCCTTCTGGGTAGACTTCACTAAGACTAATCCTAGAGACTTCAGGATGGGTGTCTTTGGCGAACTCGACCAATGGAATCCCAAGAAAGAAGATGTAGCTACTTATCAACCTTTTATTGATCGTGTAGTTATCGCTGATAATAGGCCTTTCTCACGGAACAATTGGACGCATGTCATGATTACTTTCTCGGGTATTAACAGCAGTGCTGGGACCGCTTCATTCTATATCAATGGGCAATTACAGGGAACTAGAGAAGTCGCTGAATCTTTTGAATGGGATGTCGAGCAAGCCAAGGTATTCTTAGGTTTAAACTTTATAGGCCTCATGGATGAATTTACCTTATTTGATAAAGCATTGACGCAAAGCCAAGTGACTAATTTGTATCAGTTGCCTGGTGGCATCAATGATCTTTTAGATTAAATATGTTGACTCTATGTTGATTTGAATGGGTAAAATAAATTATTTCGGACCTAGAAGGTTTTTAATCAAACATCGACCTTATTTATTTTAATATTAACGAATGACCCTTTAGAGTGAAAATAGTGTTCGAGCCAAAAAAATCAATTTGAGAATCCAAAGATTTCTAACTTTATAACAACGACTTGAAAACTATTCTCTTAGGCGAGTTTTATTTTATTTAGAATTTTGAATATTTAGGAGCGTTAAGAAATCAATACAGTCTTGAATTTTTGATTCTTTTGTTTCTAGGACAAAAGAATGGAGAAAAGAAAAGAACAGATCCTTTGTTCACACTTTGCAATCATATAGAACCAATATTTCAATAGCTATTTGTAACTATGGAAGATTTTTACTGCAGAGAAATTATTACTGGCAATACGAAAGTTGAAGTGATCTTCGAAACAAGTTTGGTTATGGCATTTTATCATACCGAGCCATACTTCGAGCAGCATATAGTGATCATCCCAAAAGCTCACATCGAATCTCTATCCACTTATCCCAATACAGAAAAACTAAATCACGATATTTTCAAGGCTATCAAATTCGTTTCGCATCTTTTAGAAAAGGACTACGGAGGTTGCCGAGTATCTTCTAATGTAGGAAATTATCAATCCACCAAACATCTACATTGGTATGTCCATCATGGCAAAAGGCTAAGAACAGAAAGTGGAGAAATAATAAAAGATGATTAAGGTCACTTGAGATCTAAGTCATCTCTTAAGCTACCATCCGCTACAGAGTTTTTAGTCCAATAATCAGTTTTGATACTTTTTTGTAATTCTGCTGTAGTAGTTAGTTTTTTGCGAGCTGAGCCATAGCCACTATAAGAGGTCTCATCCCACCCCAATATCTTATGAGGAAACGAGGTTTGGTATTTTATATTGATCGTTCTATCTACTTCTCTATACTTTATCGTATAGCTAGAGATCTCCGTATTAACTTTTCCCTTTGTCAAAGTGCATTCAAGTGCCTCTGCTTTCTCATGGCCTAACTGCAAATAGAAAAATGATGGGATAACCATAGCACTGCCCTCAGGTAGATGGTCAGGGTCAAGTCTTATCTTAGACCATAGATCATCTTCTAATAAATTCTTTGCAATGGAACGCTTACCAGATTCATTCTCAAAATAGGACCTGACATCTATTTCAAACTTTCCCTTGTTTTGTAATTCCATATAAGTCTGACCACACCATTCTTGTGTTGAGCTAGAGACTTTTATAGAATGTAGAGAATTTGAAAAAGGAAAAAACGTACTCGTCATCATAGAATACGGATAGATACCTGTATAGAATTTCTTAGTGAAATTTAATTTTAAAACCGAAATATCATCAGTACTGGCGTTGTCAGATTTAGTCATTTTTTGCTCAGAGAATGGCTCTGTCACAAAGATCATGACTGCCTGCCCCTCATGTATTTCTCCATATCTAGCTTGGCTTAATTTGTAACTAGTGATCTCTGCTTCTCCATTGTACCAGTATTTTTCTTTATCAGATTTTGGCTTTGTCTCATTGTAATCATTAGGGTTAGCACATGCATTGTAAAAAAGAAAAGGTAAAAGGAAAAATAATTTCATGAAAGATAGATTGTCTAATGGCTCACACAAATAAAAAAAACTTGTGTTTAAATTTAATATTTCAACTTTACATAGTTACTACTTCTTTAGGCAACTGCAAAGTAAATGTAGTCCCAACCCCTTCTTCTGAATCAACCTCTAAAGTTCCATTATGGATAAATGCTACCTTCTGACATACAGCAAGACCTATACCTGTGCCAGCAAATCGAGTATCAGCATGTAGTTTTTCGAACATGTTAAATATTTTGTTTAGATGTTTGCTCGCGATTCCGATACCATTATTTTGAACCTCAAGTTTGTGGTAACCTGTCTTTCCTTCTTCACCCCATATCTTAATTTCAGGATTTAACAGCCAAAATGTGAACTGGCATTTCCAAAAGTACTGAAGAGATGATGCTACAAAAGCTAGACAGAAGAAAATAAAACTTGTCCTTGCTGAAACTCGAATACACGCTCTAACAGTCTCCTCTACAAAACCAAATAGAATAAATACGGCTACATAATACAACAAACTTAAACTCACAAAAGCAATTGGTATTCTCCAACCCCTCATTTAGTGTTTACTTTTAAAAGCATAATATCTGAAAGTAGTAATTCTTTTAATACTTTAGAACTATTCAATAATTGCTATAGAAATGAAGGACTCAGAAAAAACCATGGCTCAGACGATGAGCCCCCACAATGCTCACAAGGATATCCCCGGCAATCCATCGACAGCTAAAAGCAGTACTCACAGCCTCAATGATCGATCAAACGGAAAACCATTGCGAGTCCTTACCGAAGAAGAATGGACATTCTGGAAACATAATGGATACATCGTTATTAAAAATGCGGTATCACGTGAGCAAGCAGAAGCCACTGCTAATTTCCTTTGGGAATTTGAAGATAAAAAAGCTGATGATCCTACAACATGGTATACTCAAGCCAGAGCAGAAATGCAGATGAAAGAATTGGCCGGCACAGGAATGGTAGAAGTGTATAACAATCAACACTTATGGAACAACCGACAAATGCAAAAAGTGTATGATGCCTTTGTAGATATCTGGGGCACAGAGAAGCTGTGGGTGACTATAGACAGAGCTAACTTGAATTTTCCTATCCGGCCAGGATTTGAGTATAAAGGTTTTATACACTGGGATTACGACCCTGCAACCAACCCGCAAAATGTACAAGGTGTCCTCGCCCTCGCTGACCAAATGGATGAGAATATGGGTGGCTTCCAATGTATCCCATGGCTATTTAGAAATTATGAAGAATGGGCTAAGACTCAACCTGCTGGTAAGAATAATTTTAAACCAGATATAAGTGGACTAGAAGACAAGATCGTAAAAGTAGGCTTAGAAGCTGGGGACCTTGTGATATGGGATAGCAGACAACCGCACGGGATAAGACCAAATCATTCAGATGGTAAAGTAAGGATTGCACAGTACATCTCTATGATGCCAGCAGAAGAAGATAATGAGCAGCTTAAGCAATGGAGAGTTAATTCTTGGAAGGAAAGGATAGCCCCTGAAGGTTATGCATTTCCTGGTGATCCTCGGAAGTATGAGCAGACTCGGTATGGGACTGCTGAGCTTTCTGAGTTAGGTAAAAGGCTACTGGGACTAGAAGTTTGGGGTAAGTGAGTTTTAGCTTTGTGCCTATTATGAATTTTACTTTTGTGGCTTTGTGGTAAAAAACAACAGATAACATCTTACCACCAAAGTCACATAGTTTAAACACAAAAGACACAAAAGGAAAACCCGAGCACCTAATATTTACTTAGCCCCTAAAAACGCATATCGATAATCACCCGGCGGATTAAAATTCTCTTTAATAGTCTGTGGGCTTAACCATCTATACAGATTCAATATTGATCCAGCTTTATCATTAGTTCCTGACGCTCTTCCTCCACCGAATGGCTGTTGTCCCACTACTGCACCTGTAGGTTTATCATTGATATAGAAGTTACCTGCAGCATTCTTTAATATTCGCTGAGCAGTTATCACTGCAGACTTTTCGTTTGCGAATATGGCGCCTGTCAGCGCGTAAGGAGATGAGCTATCTGTAATCTTTAGGATTTCTTCGTACTTACTATCTTCATACACGAAGACCGTCAATACTGGACCGAATATCTCTTCGCACATAGTCGTGTATTGCGGATCACTCACTTCTATAACTGTCGGTTCTATGAAGTAACCTTTAGCCTTAGAGCACTTTCCGCCCATGACTACTTTTGCATTCTTGTCCTTCTTAGCTTGACTTATATACTTTGCTATTTTGTCATATGCCCGCTCATCGATTACCGCATTTACAAAATTTCTAAAATCTTCAGGATCTCCCATCTTTATAGAAGCTAGATCTTTCTTCATAAATTTCTTAACATCAGCCCACATCGATTTAGGTACGTAAGCTCTTGACGCAGCTGAGCACTTTTGTCCTTGATACTCAAATGCACCTCTTGTCAGTGCAGTTGCTACGATCTTAGCATCCGCACTCTCATGCACAACTACAAAATCTTTTCCCCCTGTCTCTCCTACTATCTTAGGATAGGTTTTGTAGAGGTCTATATTCTGACCAATCGTTTTCCACAATGTTTTGAAGACTCCTGTACTGCCTGTGAAATGTAATCCTGCAAAATCTGGATGAGAGAATATTACGTCTCCAGTAGTCGGTCCATCTGTATAGATCAGATTGATAACTCCAGGAGGTAAACCTGCCTCTGTCAATATCTCCATGATGACGATCGCAGAATATATCTGGGATTCAGCTGGTTTCCACACAGTAGTATTACCTAGCAATGCTGGTGCACAAGATAAATTACCAGCTATCGAAGTAAAATTAAATGGGGAGATAGCAAATACAAATCCTTCCAGCGGTCTATACTCTAGTCTATTCCATATACCAGGACTGCTCTCCGGCTGTTGGCTATAGATCTCGGTCATGTATTCTACATTGAACCTTAAGAAGTCTGCCCACTCACAGACACTATCTATCTCAGCTTGGTAAGCATTCTTAGACTGACACAGCATTGTAGCAGCATTCATCTTAGCCCTATATGGACCTACTAACAAGTCTGCGGCTCTCAGAAAGATCGCTGCTCGGTCTTGCCATGGCATACCTTCCCACTCAGACTTAGCGCCTAGCGCAGCCTTTATCGCCTGATTCACATGGCTCTTAGTTCCTTTGTTGAATGTCCCTAACTTGAACTTATGATCATGCGGAGGGTGGATGCCTATCTTATTTTTAGTAAAGACCTCTTGCCCATTGATGATCATTGGGATATCTATCTTCTTAGACTTTAGCGATTTGAGCGCTGCTTTGAGAGTTGCTTTCTCTTTACTACCAGGAGCATAAGAAAGTACTGTTTCGTTGGTTGCCTTGGGTACAGAAAATATCGCGTTTGACATGCTTATTTTATTTTTTTCAATGTTATATTACCTGGTACGAAGTCGGTGACATTACCATCTCCTTTTATGATCTCGCGTACAATAGTAGAACTAATATGCGAGAATTCTGGGCGACTTATCAAGAATACGGTCTCGATCTTATCACTCATCGCATTGTTGAGTTGAGATATGGTTTTCTCATAATCAAAATCCGAAGATTGACGTAGCCCTCTCACCAGATATCTTGCCTTTACCGTTTCACAATAATGAACGGTCAACCCTTCGAATGTATCTACTTTGATCTTCTTATTTCCTCTGAATACTTTCTTGATCCATTTCATACGCTGATCAACAGGGAATAGTCCGGACTTCTGAGAATTAGTACCTACGGCTATGATGATCTGATCGAATAGTGGTAATGCGCGCTTGACGATATCTTGATGACCCTTGGTTATTGGGTCAAAAGAGCCTGGGAACACAGCTATTTTCATTGTCCATGCTTTGATGAACGGTAAATTTAATATTTATCTGTAGATACGAAAATCTTTTTTTGACGCTAGTCCTAATTCGATATTTCTCATTTATCCAAAACCTTGAATGAGTCCAAAAACTCATCCATAAACAGATTCAAGCTATTATCCTTAGTGGTATAGACTTGGATAAAATAAAATCTATTACCAACTAAGAACATTTTGGATTTTACGATTGAAACACCATCATTGTAACTTACTCGATTTAGTCTGCCGCTATATAATTCTTGTAACTCGATGTTAGAACTATACAAGAGATTACCCCCTAGACCTTCTACAGACTGGTCGATTGATTCATCGAATAAATTCTTAATAAAGTCTGCCTCTGATTCTCCCTCTTCTAGATCTCTGAAACCTGACGGGTAGTCGTAGTAATTTATGAGATATAGAAAGTTGGGGTCTTTCTCCGTATCCGGTTGGCAAAGGAGCGTAAACACCTCGATATCCCCAATATCAGTAGTCAGTTCTTGATACTTCTCCGTAAATGCTCCTGGAGATAAAATGCTAAAACTACCATCTTCGGCCACATATACAGTAGTATCTGGCTGGAAGGAATTTAGTATAATTAGTAAAATTATCTGTAGCATATTTTTATTAAACGAAGTTCATCATAAATTCGTTTAATGATACTTATGAAGAAGTTAAGATTATTCGTTTTATATCTAGGCTTAGCGTGCTTACTCTTTGCATGTAAAGAAGATACCGAAGTAATAGACACTACGGATATGAGCGAAGAAGATATCTACTTTGCAGATTATGAGCCATCAGTATACAAGTGGGGGTTCATAGATGAGTCGGGACGTTTGGTCATAAAAGATAGCTTTGATAATACAAGAGATTTTTCTGATGGATTAGCAGCTACTAATTTGAAAGGTAAATGGGGATACATAGATACCGACGGAAAGAAGCAAATAGCATTCAAATACAGATCTGCTTTCCCTTTCAAAAATGGAATAGCTCGTATTCAAAATTTTGATAAACTATATGGGTTTATAAATACCGACGGTGAAGAGGTCATCCCTCCTAAGCACGTAGAAGCATACGACCTATCAGATGGCCTCATCAAGCTCAAAACGAATGGTGGCTACAACTTCATAAATATTAACGGCGACACACTCTTGAGTGAGCCTGTGAGCAAGGTGAATAATTTTAAGAATGGTTATGCTGTTGCCAAAGATTTTGGAAAAGAAACTCTAATCGATGTAAGCGGAAAATTACTTTTAGATTACAAATATGATAAAGTCTACTTACCTGAGAATAATATGGTCAAAGTAAGGCTTGATAAAAAATATGGATATGTAGACCTGAATGGAAAGAACCTGATTCCAATAGCGTACGATAAGTTGAGTGGTTTTCAAGATGGTATAGCTGCAGCTAAAAAAAATGGTGATTGGTTACTCATAAATACCAAAAATAATATACAGAAAGAATTAGCGAACAGTGTGCAAAATATTATATCCATGAATGAGAATAAATGGATGGTATCTCAAGCAGGTAAATTTGCTATTATGAATAATAAAGGTGAAATGCAGACAGATCTTGAATTTGATGCGCTAAATAAATTCCACGAATCTATAGCCGTCTATGAATTGAATGGAGCCTATGGCTATGTAGGTATCAATGGCCAGAAGATCACAGGACCTGATTTTCCACTGTGTTGGGATTTTGTAGGTGATAAAGCAAGAGCTATTTTCGATGGTGGCGTAGGTTTTCTCAATAAACAAGGTAAACCAGTTATACCGGCAATATTCTTTGAGGTAAGGGATTTTCACGATGGATTATCAAGGGTGCAGGTGTATAGGTAGTTGTAAAAAACACTGATAGCAACTATACTCAGAGTTAAAAAACAAGACGGATAGTTTTTGTGTTTATGTTCTATATTTGCAGCCTTAAAATAACAATATTATGAATTTTGATCTTATCGTAATCGGCAGTGGACCAGGAGGTTATGTAGCCGCTATTAGAGCTTCACAGCTAGGACTCAAGACCGCCATCATAGAGAAAGAATCGCTTGGAGGCGTATGCCTTAACTGGGGATGCATACCTACGAAGGCATTGCTTAAGAGTGCACAAGTGTTTGAGTATATCAATCATGCGGAAGATTACGGTATAACGGTCAAGGGAGCAAAAGCAGATTTCGGTGCGGTCATCAAGCGATCTAGAAGTGTAGCAGAAGGGATGAGTAAGGGCGTAAATTTTTTAATGAAGAAAAACAAGATCACCGTCATAGAAGGTACAGGGACTTTGTTTGATAAAGGGCGTGTCGAGGTAACTGATAGTGATGGAAAAAAAGAAATATACTCTGCAAAGAATACAATCATAGCAACAGGAGGAAGACCAAAAACACTTCCTAATGTAGATATCGATGGTAAGAAGGTAATCGGATATAGAGAGGCGATGACCTTGGATAAGTTGCCTAAAAGAATGGTGGTTATCGGTGCTGGTGCGATAGGTGTAGAGTTTGCTTATTTCTACAACAGCATGGGTACAGAAGTAACTGTAGTAGAATATCTAGACCAAGGATTATTACCTAGAGAAGATAAAGACATATCTAGAGAGCTCAATAAGGTCTTTAAGAAGAAAGGAATCAAAGTACTAGCTGCAACTGCAGTAGAAGAAGTAAACTCTAGTGGCAAAACGATAAAGGTCACAACTAAAGCAAAGAAAGGTGATAAACAAGAAGTAATAGAATGTGATGTGGTACTATCAGCAGTAGGCGTAAATGCAAATATCGAAAACATAGGCTTAGAAAAACTAGGTATAAAAACAGACAAGGGACTTATACAAGTAGACGAATACAGCCAGACTAATATCAGCGGCATATATGCCATAGGTGATGTCACGCCGGGTGCTGCGCTAGCACATGTAGCCTCTGCTGAGGGTATCATCTGTGTAGAAAAAATAGCAGGTCACTCTCCTGCCCCACTAGACTACGGTAACATCCCATCTTGTACTTACTGTAATCCAGAGGTAGCTAGTGTAGGGTATACCGAAGCAGCTGCTAAGGAGGCAGGCTATGAGATCAAGTTAGGTAAATTTCCATTTACTGCATCTGGTAAGGCTAAAGCGTCTGGTGCATCAGATGGTTTTGTGAAGATCATCTACGATGCTAAATACGGAGAACTACTGGGCGCACATCTTATCGGTAGTAATGTCACGGAAATGATAGCAGAGATAGTAGCTGTAAGGCGTTTGGAGACGACTGGGCATGAGATGATCAAGACAGTACATCCTCACCCAACGATGAGTGAAGCTATAATGGAGGCATCAGCTGCGGCTTATGATGAGGTGATACACCTATAAGTTTCTAAGGTATCTAAATAATTTTTAGTCTTAATTGATTTGATAGTGGATATGGTCATCGTGTCTCACAGCATGGCAGCCTTGAAATCTAACCTTGTCATGTGTTAATTTCATCCTGTCCTTCAAATGCGGCTCTATCAGTAACTTTTGTGTGAACGGGTTATTGACTATTTGTGACACTAGATACCTCGTATTACTCAAATCAAATTCTAGGTCTTGTCTACTCCCTAAAGTTAAGTGCTTGGTGAAATCATATTGCCAGTAACCTTTTGACTTACAAATCGAATTGTAATTAGACTCCTTTGGCTTTGGTTCTACATATTTACCATATCCACTATTTGATGGCTTTAGTATTCCCGCTCTAGAATTTAGTTTATAATAAAAACAGAGATCTATTTTCCTGCCATCGTTATGACTTAAGTGAGGAAGCAATGGAAACCCATCTACAAAAGGAAAGTTAGCATCTAGATAAGAAATTTTTAGATTAGCATTATGTGAATTGACCTTATCAGAAATTTTAATCAGCTCTCGTTTTAGTTTTGGTCTAACGTAGTGCCGATTTAGAAGAGGAGTGATAAGATTATGTGGGATGAGATTCCCACTTTTAAAAACTGGCAAGGCAACTCTATTATTTAGTTTTGCAAGCTGTGGAACTAATAGTAGAGTAATAACTAGATAAATAATTAGGAATGCTAATATTTTTCTTAGCCTTGATATACTTTGAAATCTAAACTTGAACACACCAAAAACGCATATCCAAATAAAGCCACCTACCTGAGTAACAAGCGTAAGGATGATAACTAATAAGATGTGTGCAATAGATTTAATAGACTAAAACCATTTTTAATGCGGTCAATAAAAAACGATAAATAAGATCAAATATTATCCACCAACTCTTTAGCAATACGCCTTGCACAGACAACTGCTCCATCCATATAACCGGGGAAACTTTCAGCTGTCTCAGCACCTCCGATGTATAATCTGCCGTCGAGGTATGATTTGTGATATAGCGAATGACCATTATTCTGATGAGGTAACACATGAGCATCATACTCGGCAAAAGTATAGTGCTCATTTCTCCATACAGTTTCCTGATAGTTAACGAAGTCGTGCACTACTGGACCATAATACTTAGACAATTGGCCAAGGATCATTTGTAATCTTTCCTCCTTGGTCAACGAAAAGTAAGTACCATTTAGAAATCCTTTCAAAGCATAAAGCGTGTCCTCATAATTTGAATGGGCATACATCTCCGGGATTGGACCGACGTTACTGACTATAGTACCGCTCATGTTACCCTCTCGCCAAAATGGGTTTTTATAATTAAGTGCAACTTTAATCGATTCACCCATCCAACTATGTGTAGACGCCATCAAGACATTTAACTCATGAGGAAGTGGAGGTGATATGCTAATACTACTAGCTAATAAATTAGGAGGTAGTGTCGAGATGACTTTACTAGCAAGATATTGGTGATCGGATGTAGCAACAGCTAAGGTATTCTGCTCAGACCTTATACTACTTACCTGCTGATTCAATACGATAGTGTCAGGCTCTAGATGTTCAGCAAGGGCACTGATCAAGCGTGAGGTCCCTCCTACTATTCTAAAGCTAGGATCATTGTTAGGTGGGAGTGAGACTATTTGATGGGGACTTGTCGATATTGGTTCGTATACAGCTGTCGCACCCATTTCTTGTCTAAAAGTTTTTAGACCAAGCTCTGTCAATAATTCTACTAGACTCGTATGTTTTCTACCTAACCATGTTGCACCCATTTCTAAGGGCGCAGTCCCATCGCCATAAAGCGTCTGAATCCTTCCTCCTATACGACCTCGAGCTTCTATGACCTTGATCATGAGATCAGTATCCTTAAGAAAATAGGCAAGTGATAATCCAGATAGTCCGGCACCTATTATCGCAATATCAATTTTTTCTATCGCCATTATTCAACTTTGTTGACAGTTACGAGGATAACTTTAGTCCATTACTTAGTATATCCATATGTAAACCTTTACTCGAAGTTATGATCTAGTTCATAGGATCATCCCTGATAACCAAAGTCGACCCATCAGTAACACTTCCATTTGAGAGTCTCAATTTATAGCTACCAGCCTTTGCTTTTTGCAGCAAGAATTTTTCATTGATATCATACCCTAAATACCCTGTAGTCAGAGACTCCAAGAACTTACGTCTCTTGTACGGATCTTTCTCAAATTTAAAATTCTCGTATCCTTGCTTTACTCTTCTATGATTAGCCGCCTCTACAAGAGCTAGTAGGAATCCATCTAGCTCTTTCTCTTCTGATGGGGAGTAGGCCATTGCTTCGAATTCTCTGTCCCAGATTATACGATGTACTCCAGGACTAGCTGATACTTTTAGTGTCTTACTATTGGTACCAAGCATATTGCTGATGCTCAGGTCTACGCTATCTTTAACATTAGTTCCACTTGTATAATAAGTAATGGCTGCATGATTTGCAAACTGCGCACGCGGAACATTACTTGTATTGACGATAGTTATGGGATTATCTCCAGCCCATATGAAGTGACCTCTCTGCCCTCCTCTACTTGTATTATTCCATAGAGTATTCACCTTTTGATCAAATAAAGAAACAGGTGAATTTTCCATCTCGTCAGACCATTGCTGCAAGAATGAGATATCGTCCAAGACCCAAATGCTCCTTCCGTGTGTCCCTACGATAAGATCGTTATCTCGTGGGTGGATCTTGAGGTCATAGACAGATACGGTAGGCATATTTAATTTTAATCTTGCCCAACGCTCCCCACGATTCAGTGTATACCAGACGCCTGTCTCCGTACCAGCAAATAACAGATCTGGGTTTTTAAGATCTTCTCTGATCACCCGTACTGTCTCACCTTCCACAAACCCAGTGGTAATTCTTTTCCATGTCTTACCACTATCTGAGGTCATGAATATCCATGTCCCAAAGTCATCACTCCGGTGACCATCAAAACTTACATAAGCTCGATCAGGATCAAAATGGGATGCCTCGACCCTACTCACCCATAGTTCTGCCGGCACGTCAGGGATGTTCTTCCGTACATTTTCCCACTCAATCCCTCCATCAATCGATATCTGGACATTACCATCGTCAGTTCCCACCCATAGAATATCTTCATCAAGCGAAGACACCGCAATGCTATGAATTGCACAGTGATATTCAGCTCCTGTGTTATCAGGAGTGATACCACCACTTAGGCCTTTCTGTCTTTTGCGGGTATCGTTGGTAGTCAGGTCTGGGCTTATGATGTCCCAAGTCTGACCCTTGTCGACAGACTTAAATAAATGGTTAGCCCCTACAAAAATATGTGACGGATCATGCGAAGACATAACCAATGCCGATGACCAATTGTTCCTTAGCATATCAGCGTCCTGCTCTAGGTTTTTGAATGTATCTTCAAATCCGATGGTATTCAGCCGGTTAGGTGTAATTCGCTTTAGCGATCTTGTCTTGGCGTTGTATTTAAAATAAGTACCTTTCTCCATCGAGGAGTATCCATCCGTCCAGTCATAAGGATTGAAGGCGGCATCCTGCCCATCCCCCCAGTGCATCTTCCAATTAGAATCACTTAAAATACCTCGTGCATCACGACTAAAACTTGCTGTCGCATAAGAGCCGTTATCCTGCAATCCCCCATAGACGTAATATGGGTCGCGCATATCATAGTTGATCCTATAAAACTGAGCTATCGGTAAGTTGTCTAGCAAAGTAGTCGCAGCACCGTGATCATGCGTAATAGACATGCCTTTATCAGCACCTAGGTAGTATCTATCTTTATTATTGGGGTCTATCCACATGGCGTGATAATCACCATGTATCTCATAGTCAGGACTTCCATTGGTAAAGGTATGACCACCATCTTCTGACATCATATAAGTAGTAGTTAACAAATAGACTCGCTGATCATCCTGTGGATTGATACGTATCTGGCTATAGTAAAATGGTCGATTGTTATAGTTGTTGATATACTTCCAATTAGCTCCTCCATCTTCTGTTCTATACACCCCACTACCTGGCTGATCCATTGATTCGCTTTTATCCGCTTCTACTAGTGCCATGACGATGTCCGGATCTTGATCATAAATTGCCAAACCTATCCTACCTGTCGCTCCTTTTGGCAGACCACTTTCTAACTTATTCCAAGTTTTTCCATTATCCGTGGACTTATAAATACCTCCGCTTTCACCACCACTATGAAAGTGCCATGGCTGTCTGAGTCTATGGTACATCGCTGCATATAGAGTATTAGGACTTTTAGGGTCTCTTACGATATCCGTGCATCCAGTCTTACCATCATCCGGGAGTCCATTTGTAGATTTTTGCCAGGTCTCTCCTCCATCCTTACTTTGAAACAAGCCACGCTCTCCACTATACCCCCATAAGTGACCTATAGCACACGCACAGATATCATCAGAGTCATCTGGATTAACTATTACACGAGCTATCTGGTGCGTGCTCTCCAAACCCATATTTTTAAAAGTATCCCCACCGTCTTCTGATTTGTAAATACCATTTCCCCAAGAAACGCTATTACGATTATTCGCCTCACCAGTACCCACCCATATAGTTTCAGTGTCATTAGGGTCTAGGGCAATATCACCGATAGACGCGGTTTCATAATCATCAAAGATCGGCAACCAAGTATTCCCAGCATTCTGAGATTTCCATACCCCTCCAGATCCGGTAGCCATGTAGACTTTAGTAAAGTCATTTGCTTGCGCTTCTATATCTACTATCCGTCCGCCTTGATTCGCAGGTCCGATATTACGATAAGCGATTCCATGCATCTGGAGCTCAGTCAGCTGAGCATCTAGTATACAAGGTATCAAAGAAACGAGGACTAATATTTTAAGGAAAATGCGGAGCATGATGATAATTTATGGATATGCTTTAAAATTGAGAATATAATCAATGATTTACAATTGCCTATCTACTAGAAGATATTTAAGAATTGTATTTTAAAGGTTTTAGCAAAATAAGCGCAACCTCAATTTATAAAATTCTGCTCAATGGCTTTTATTACTTTCTTGATCTATACTTTGATCGTCGCAGGACTATCGTACTATATTACTTCTAAAGTATCACAGAACACCTCAGAAGGATATTTCCTAGGAGGTAGAAGCTTAACCGCAGGAGTCATTGCAGGTTCCCTTCTATTGACCAATCTATCTACTGAGCAGATCGTTGGTCTCAATGGGCAGGCATTTACTGAAGGTATATTGGTTATGTGTTGGGAGACCTTAGCTGCTATAGCCATGGTGGTTACAGCATTGTTCTTGTTGCCGCGCTACCTCAAAGGAGGGATTACTACCATTCCGCAGTTTCTAGAAGAGCGCTATGACACCATGACTAGGACGATAGCATCAGGATTATTCTTGAGTGGTTATGTGGTTATCTTTTTACCAATAGTCCTTTATTCTGGCTCATTGGCGCTGATTACTATGTTTGACATCCCCGAGACAATGGGTATAAGCCATGATACGGCTATATGGTTATTTGTATGGGGTATTGGAATCATAGGATCCATCTATGCTATATTCGGAGGGTTAAAGGCAGTTGCGGTCTCTGATTCATTTAATGCTGTAGGCTTATTGATCGGAGGTCTGATGATCCCCATCTTTGGATTGATGCACATAGGCGACGGTTCTATGACTGAGGGAATTACTAATCTATACAACTCAGCTCCAGAGCGATTCAATGCTATAGGTGATAGACATGCTTCTGTTCCTTTTTCAACAATATTTACGGGTATGATGCTAGTCCAGTTATTTTATTGGGGTACTAACCAGGCTATCATACAACGTGCCTTAGCGGCGCGTGACCTGCGAGAGGGTCAGAAAGGTTTGTTACTCGCAGCTTTCTTTAAGATATTAGGACCGCTAATCTTAGTGTTACCTGGTATGATTGCATTTTATCTATTCAAGGGTGATCTAGCGATTCCAGATCAAGCTTATCCCAAATTGGTAAAAACCGTCCTACCTGTTGCTTTGGTTGGATTCTTTGCAGCAGTGTTGTTTGGGGCGATACTCAGCTCATTTAACAGTGCGCTTAATAGTTCTGTGACCTTGTTTGGACTCGATATCTACAAGGAACATATCAATCCTGATGCTAGTCAAGAAACTATTATTAAGCAAGGAAAGAGATTTGGGTTGCTATTGGCCTTCTTATCCATGTTCGTAGCGCCTTTTATAGCGAAAGCGCCAGATGGATTGTTTGGATATTTACAGGAGATCAATGGTTGCTATAGCATTCCTATTCTTACCATAATTGTGGTTGGCTATCTGACTAAATGGGTACCTCCATTTGCAGCCAAGTTTGCTATCATATCAGGTTCTATATTCTACTCTATCAGTCAGTTTTGGCTCAAAGGTTACTTTGTAGATAAAGCCGTGAGTGCTGCAGAGCGCTCAGGTATTACAGATCCTTTGCAACTAGACCGAATAGGTATTGAAGCCTATCCTCACTTTTTGCACGTCTTAGCTATCCTATTTGCCGCTAATGTTATTATCATGCTGATCATTGGGAAGTTAAGACCTCAAGCTACTGCATACGAGTTAGTTCATTCTAAGGATGTAGATATTACACCTTATAAGTTTAGTGTTCCTTTTGGAATTGGAATAGTGGTAGTTGTGGTTTGCTCATATGTTTACTTTTCGTAATAGAATTATAACTAGACCGTAACTCAAAACTCTGGCCCTTGTTGGCAGCCCTGACAACAAGCTTACTAGTGGTTACTCAAAGTTATGTTGGTAAGGCCAACACAGGCATAAAATATAATTCCTAACTAGCTAAGACTTTGGCCATCTGCCACAGGATGAAGGCGGATCGCGCAAATAATAGTATTCGCTTAGTTGAGCTGTATTGGAGGAAACATCCCTTAAATTTTTCACTTTGATCTCAATTTAATGCTTACAGTTCATTGGATATTGGAGCATGGGAAATGGGAAATGGGAAATGGGAAATGGGAAATGGGAAATGGGAAATGGGAAATGGGAAATTAATAGGTTAAATTTTACTTCATATGCTTATATCAATAAATAATAGATTAAGATATTCCAGATATTAACACGACGAGATATTGAATGGCAAATAAAACGAAAAGGTAAATGAAATAGGATTATCTGAGAAGATCTTCCTCTGAAGCATTGTATCCGGCAAAGATGCCTAGACCATTAGAAAAGTTAGAATAAACAGCTACTGGCTGTGAGACACTTGAGTTAGCTGCTCCTTTTATCCTGTATGACTCTATACTCTTGTAATACTCATACATACTATGAGAAGCAGTGATTACTCTTAGCTTTTGTTCTCTGAACAGCTCATCGCTAGTCAACTCTACAGGTCCATCAATCGCCGCTGGATTTCCTTTAGCTTTTAGGTTAAACTCATATTCTGAATTGGCAAAGTTTACATCTTTCAAAAATACTCTTGACTGTAGCAAACTATTAGCAGCTATCTGATCTTGATTTTCAGCATCAGTAGTAAGCAGGATTTGAACATCCTCTATAAGCTCACTGAATGATTGCGCTGTAATCAGTAATCTATTATCATCTACTACTTCGTATACATAATAATTGTCTTCTATGTCATTATCTCTCAGTTTCACAGCTACATTCAAGGACTCCGCTACGCCTGTAGTTATTATATTTCTATTTTGAATGGATGCGTCTACTTTGGTAGGTATTTTACTAGTAGCTATACTAGGAGCATAACCCTCTCTAGTAACTTCTAATGTATAAGAAGTGCCAACAATAAGATTCACATCATCGCTAGCATATTTACCATCTCCAATAAAATCTAGCTTAGACAATACATCACCGGTATCATCTTTCAAAACTACTTTAGCATCTGATATTTCTTCTATAAATGACTCTGGATCTAGTACATTACGAGTACTCTTGACAGTAGCTTCTATCTTAGAACCTACTGTAAACACTGAGTTAACTACTAATTTGGGAGTAAAAGCTACATTATCTACATAGTAATCCTGCTCACAGGAAAAAAGAAAACTACATGTTAAAATTAATAGTAGAATGTGCTTCATACAGTCGTTAAGACGCTAATTATAAATGCAAGTTACTGCTAAGCGGTTCTTTCATCAACTAATTTTAGTTAATAAAGTCTTTAGGTTCCGTATAATATAGTTAAAAAGCTTAAGACGACATATCTCTAAGATTATACCTAGGAAAAGGGTCATGAGGAGGCTCGAAAGTGACTTTTGGCATATAGTCAATGCTTTTTGTCCATATATCTTCTGCAACCATATATTCTATCTTATTACTGATGGAACCATTGATCCACTTCAATAACTTAATGAGCTCTTCACTGGTGGCATTCTTGATTAAAAATTTATGAATTATGGGGTATAAATTCTTCATTGCTCTTCTTTGATGTCGTTCACTAAAGAGACAAGATATATAGATAGAAACCCTAATATCAAAATGGGTAATGTAAACTAGATGTTAGAAATTTAAGCCTGAGATTTGCCCCTATTGGATTCCACGATTTTTACTAAAAACTATAATGTATATCAAAATTGGGCAAGATAGGAAACACACTTACTTTCCTGAGTTTGAAAGTATCTTCGATAACATCCTTTATAAGATAGACGTAAAAAGCGTTTTTTCGATTGTATGCGTTGAATACTCCGACACTCGCTTTGAGCCTATGGGATTTTCTGAACTTCGTCTCAAAGCTCAAGCCTAGGTCAAGCTTATGATACGCTGGCATCCTTAAGTTATTTCTTACTCCCGGATTAAGCGCAGTACCTCCACCTATAGTGGGATATTGCTCTATAGCAACTGAGAAAGCATTACCAGTCCCATAAACCCAACCTGCATCAAATCTGAACTTCTTAGACAATTGGTAATTGAAATTAATATTAACATCATGTGTACGATCATAATTATATGGGAAGACCTTCCCTTCATTTAGCTCAGGGAATAATCTATCCGTAATAGAATACGTGTAACCCAAAGAAAAATTAAGCTTCCCCTTTTTCTTTTGTAAAAATAGCTCTACCCCTCTTGATGTCCCATTACCACTACTTACATAATTCTCCCAGTCATTGTTACCCTCTATTTTGGTCTCCTCTGTATTGTTAACATACGTATTAAATAAGTCAAACGGAGAAGTATATTCGACCACATTCTTAAGCGACTTATAATACATATCCATCGTAAAATAAAACCTATTACTAATCTCATATTTATAAGATGCTGACAATTGATAAGCATGCTCCGGAGCTAAATTCTCCGTAGTAGGAATCCACAATTCAGATGGTAGGCCTATCCCTGCATTGACTAATAGATGCAAGTACTGCGTCATCTTGGTTGCAGAAAATGACAATTGTTGTTTATTACTGAGTGAATATGCCAGCGATAATCGTGGCTGCAATGAACTATAGACCTTATCTCGTACCAAGTATCTAGAAAAATGAGCACCGGCATTAATATGTAATCGAGGATTTACATCGATCTGCGTTTCTCCATAACCAAACCATTCACTAGCATCTATCGGGTCTATATTGTTCTTGTACTCTGTGATATCACCTGACAGCACTATCTGGCTCTGCCTGAGAGATGGGTTATGCTTGTGGAAGGTTGTACCACCACCAATGATGGTCTTTATGTTATTATTGACAAAATAATTGGCCTCTAGTTTGAATGAAACATCCTCTATCTGGGATACAGCTAATACATCGAGTGCCGACTCCTCTTCTGGAGAGGCTTCATAGTTAAATCTAAATGTAGACTGAGAATCATTACTATAATTAGACAAGTGAAATTGCATCTTGGTAAATAGTTTGTCACTCACAATGCGATTCCATCTTATGTTAAACAGTCTATTAGACCAGTTGATACGATCGATATTCTCTGCCGTATAGACTCCTCTGTCACCGGTAAATTCCTCATCCTTTCGCAGTGCTACTTTATCATTACCTAAGTATGCATTGATATCAAGATTGCTACCGTCAGATAAGTTGTGATGCACCTTAGCATTGATATCATAGAAGGATATATCAGTTTTGCTCTTAGGCAGATATTTTTTGACTATGGGGTCGACTATTATATCCAGCAGTGATTTCCTGAGTGTGATGTTGTAACTAGTGTTCCCTTTACTTAGTGGCCCTTCGGCACTTACACGAGTACTTAACGGACTTATACCGACACCGAACTTATGCTCCTTGAGATTACCTTCTGCAATATGAAAATTGACTACAGATGATAACCTGCCTCCATAAGCAGAAGGAAATGCTTGCTTGAAGACTTGAATATTCTTGACCGCATCAGCATTAAATACTGAAGTCAATCCCAGCAGATGAGACGTCTCATACATAGGGACACCATCCATCATGATCAGATTTTGATCAGGGCCACCACCTCTTACGAATATGTTATTCTGCGCCTCATGACCTGATTGAATACCTGGTAGTGCAAAGATAGATTGGAATGGATCATTCTCGCCCAAGGTCCCTCTTCTATTTTTTAGCTCTGCTTCGTTAAAATAATGATTAGAACTCAAGTCCGAACTTGATCGCTCAAAGGTCTTGCGCTCTATGATCACATCATCGATCTGGAGTGGTTTAGGAGACAGGAAAATTGAGAATAGACCTTCTTTTAATTTCTTGATCGGAAAATACCTAGGCTTGTACCCTAAGTACGAAAAGGTGACCGTATCTACTTCTTGATCTACCTGAAATTGGAAATACCCAAAGTCATTGCTCAAAGTACCTATTTGCTTCTTTGTGTTATAGATCGTTGCCCCTATCAGTGGTTCTCCTGTAGCCTTATCTTTGATAAAGCCATTTAAGATGGTAGTAGTAGCTAGGTATTTATTCTTGTCTATATCATAGGCTAGAATGATCCTCTTACCTTCCTTAAAATAAGGGATGATGGGTTGCTTCTCGAATATGCTTTTTAAGATCTCGTCTATGGATTTCTTCTTCCGACCTATGTATACTTCCTCCTCCAGATCCACACGCGCAGAACTGTACGTAAACACACAATCAGTTCTATCCTTGAGTTCGTCTAATATTTGCTTGATCGTCCCTTTGCTGATCTTAAGAGATATCAGCTTGGTCTTAAATTCTTCTTGTGCTACACCTCTATTGTGAATACAAATGAAGCCCAGAAATATAAGTAGTAATAAGGTTATGCTCCTTTTACTGGCAAAGATCAGATATGTAGACTTTATCTTTTTCAATCTTGTACGTTAAACCGATGTTAGCATTGATCTCTTTCAAAATTGATTCTAGGTCTTGGTCTTTATAAGATGTCGTCAATGGACAATCCAAATTAGAAGTCGCATCATCTATCTCAATATCTATTGCAAAGTGATCTTCTAGATCAGTAATTACAGACATCATTTTAGTCTCTTCAAAACTGAGGGTACCATTCTTCCAACTTATAATATTATTGGATTTACTAAATGTTTCAGTGATCTGAGTACCCGATATTAACGCCTTTTCATTAGCAGTTAGTACCACTTCGGTCACATCATTATATACTCTTACTTTACCCTCTTCTACCGTTACGCTTTTATTGGCTTGCTTAGCATTAATTTCAAATCTCGTACCTAGCACCTCTACATTTACATTATCTGCAGTCACGACAAAGTTCTTTCCATTCATCTTTGCTACTTCAAAGAATGCTCTTCCTGTTAACTCGACTTTCCTAGTATTCATAAAGTTGTCCTCATCAAAGGAGATAGCACTTTGCTTATCTATGTGTACGATACTCCCGTCTGGCAAAGCGACTTCATTCATCATCTGATCCGTAGCAGATATCATAGCCATCTGATTGGCAGGCGCATTATTAGTATAATTCTTGAGCAAGAACACTGAGGCTAGCAAAACTGCTCCTACGGCAGCTATTTTGTAGACTTTGGAGAAATCAGGTCTTAGTACAGGCGCACTATCGTCTAGATCTATCTGTGATGATATCTTACTCCACGCATTGCTGGTATCAAACTGCTTGTAATCCTTGAGAATAGAAAGGTCAAAAGAATCTTCCGCCAACATGGATTGAATAGCAGCGTGATTTTGAGTAGAATCATCAATCCAATCGTGGAGCTTTTGCTCATCGTTTGGATTGTTGTTGTTTAAAAATTTAAGAAGTCCCATTTGTACCGTTAATTACTTGAATTTCAATCTTAATAATTTAAAAGCTCTGGCTATCTGATTTTCCACCGTCTTACTACTCAGATTCAAATTCTCCGCAATCTCATTGTAAGTTAAGCCATTCAACTTGTTCATCACGAAGATCTCCTGGCATTTCGGCGGCAATTGTCGTATCGACCTATGCAGCTTTTCTTTTAAGACCATGTCTTCACTGTCATCCCCTAAATATTCAACAGATTCTTTTACATTTTTTTCTACTTCGACGTATTTGTTGTGCATTTTACGCTTTCTGAGCACTTCTATGGACCTATTTTTCACTGCAGTGAATAGATAATACTTGATCTTGGTCTCTATTTTTAGCGTATCTCGCTTATTCCACAGTTGAATGAACACCTCTTGCACAACATCCTCAGCATCAGTACTATTATGCACTATTGTGTTACTATAATTACTCAACATGTTATAGAATTCCTGGAATATGGCCTGGTAACTCTGCTTATCTATCTTCAATTACTGTTCGGTGCGTTAATAAAATTTAGCATTGCCGCTTAAAAGTCGTGTTTTCTGAGGACTATTAGTCAATGATAAGCCGCAAATAGCTTCTCTGCTTCTTTTTCTGCTCTATTAAAAGCATCAAGGTCAATCGTTTCCATCGGTTTTTGCTTATTAATGAATGAGACGAGGTTTTCTGTTGGCATGTTACCCGTAAGGTCATCTTTGGCCATAGGGCAGCCTCCATAGCCCATTATGGCACCGTCAAAACGTTTACAACCACTCTCATAAGCTGCTTTGACTTTTTCCTCCCAGTTGTGCTTGTGCGTGTGGAGATGCGCTCCAAACTCTACATCTGGGTACGGAGGTATCAGATTAGTGAATAGATAAGAAATAGATGCTGGAGTAGCTACGCCGATCGTATCCGACAGTGCCATCGTTTTGATACCCATAGCCGCTAGTTCGTCTACCCACTTCTGACATATCTCTACATTCCACTCATCGCCGTACGGATTTCCGAATCCCATAGAGATGTATATCAGTAATTCTTTATCATGTTTGATACACTTACTCTGTATGTAAGCAACTCTATCCAGCGATTCTTCGATACTAGAGTTAGTATTGCGCTGTTGGAAGGTCTCAGATATTGAAAACGGATAGCCAAGAATATCTACTTCCTCAAATTGCACCGCATCATTTGCTCCTCTCTCATTGGCCACTATGACTGAAAGCAAGCTTTTCTTACTCGTAATATCTAGTTGCTTGAGTACTTGAGCTGTATCCTTCATCTGCGGAATAGCTTTAGGCGAAACAAAACTCCCAATATCAATAGTATCAAAGCCTACATTCAAAAGCAGATCAAGGTATTTTACCTTTACTTCCGTAGGTATAAACTTATGAATGCCTTGCATCGCATCTCGTGGACATTCAATTATTTTGACCATAAAAAAAGTAGTGCTTTATCTTATCGTAAAACTAAGTGTAATTTTGGATTGTTATAAAGATGTGATTAAAGAATTGTTATGGCATTACCCAAAGGAACCTTTAGTATAATTGGTTATTTCTTACTCTTATTTGGTTTTATCTCTATCATATTTAGATTGGTAGGGATGAATATCAGTTTTCTCGCATGGACAGATACTTGGGGTGTAGGGCTGGGCTTCTTGATTAAAATACTAATCATGATGTTTGGGATGATCATACTCTACATAGATCGGACTGGGCTGGAACAGTGAGAAGTCAGGTGCGAGGATTTAGGGGGAAGGTTTCATTTGCAATTACTTTTCTCTATCACTTCTTGATAACTACTCTTTCAAAGGAAATGCGGCTTTTACTTGGCGGTAGGATTTTTGATAGCTAAAGACTTATTAATACTACAAGCACTGATCTTAAAATCCTATAATTCTACAAATCATAATACAGACAGGTATTGTGTAAAGAGAGCTAGGGAGATTCAAGAAATAAAGAATATTCTACTACTTAACCAATCCTAAGTAGGACTATCCTTTACACGTAAAGGGATAGAAAATCTATAAGTTAACCAGATTTTGATTTTTTTACCTCACCTCTCACCTATAATAAAACCAAAAAAAAAGGAGCGAACACCCGTCCACTCCTTTTATATAATTTAAGTCAAACCCTATTTAAATTTATATGGCTTTCCTTTGACTGTCGCAATGATAGACCCTGCTACTTTGTATGGATCAGCATTTGATGCTGGTCTCCTGTCCTCTAACCATCCTTTCCACTTATTCTCAACAGATGCAATAGGAATTCTAATAGATGCCCCTCTATCAGAGATACCATACGAGAATTTATTAATAGACTGTGTCTCGTGAAGACCTGTCAATCTTAGCTCGTTGTGAGCACCATAAACGGCAATTGCTTGTTTGATTCTCTCTTTTGGTGCAAATGTCTCGCATATCTTTTCAAAATCTTTTTTCTTACCAGATGTTCTTAATTTCTGATTTGAAAAGTTAGCATGCATTCCTGAACCATTCCAATCCCCTTTCACAGGTTTAGGATGGTATTCTATATAATAACCAAATTGCTCACTAAGTCTGTCTAGCAAATATCTAGCAACCCATATCTCATCCCCAGCTCTTTTAGCTCCTTTAGCAAACAATTGAAATTCCCACTGTCCTGATGCCACTTCTTGATTGATACCTTCGAATGTAAGTCCTGCTTTAATACAAAGATCAGCATGCTCTTCTACGAAATCTCTACCGTGCGTATTACGACCTCCAACTGAGCAATAGTATAATCCTTGGGGACCTGGATATCCTCCTACAGGGAATCCAAGTGGTAACCCAGTCTGAGTATCCATGATAAAATATTCCTGCTCAAACCCAAACCAAAAATCATTATCATCATCATCTATAGATGATCGACCGTTTGATACGTGGTTAGTGCCATCAGCATTGAGAACTTCAGTCATTACTAAATAGCCATTCTCTCTTGCTGGATCTGGAAAGATCGCCACTGGTTTAAGAAGACAATCAGAAGCGCCTCCTTTAGCTTGCTTAGTCGATGATCCGTCAAAAGACCACATTGGACAATCTTTGAGTTTGCCACTAAATTTTGGCAAGACTTTAGTCTTACTTCGCATATTCTGCGTCGGCTTATAACCGTCTAACCAGATATACTCCAGTTTATATCTTACTGCTTCTGCCATAGGGAATTAGTTTAATTTTTAGTTTTAAATATCCTCAAAAATACAATAAATCACTTTTTTTTATAATCTGAATAAAGATAAAAATGTTATATCCAAATTGAATGATTACCATCTAACCAACTGTATATCAGTTAATTAATAATTTTAAGATTGTTATCCCAATGAAATAAAGCATCCTTCTAAAGTTACAAACAGGTACGCTAATTTTATCGAATTCATCTCCCTAATTTGATACCTTTACAGAATAGATACCACCTCGCTTTGAAGTACTATTCAATCTTGATTCTCTTTCTATTTGCTCCTATGCTAATTGCGCAGCAAGAGATCAGTGATGAGCAAGAAGATCTGATAGAGAACTTTATCCAAGCCATCGAGAGTGATGGAGAGTTTGATTTCGCTTTCATATTTGAAGAATTAAGTTATCTCGCTGAACATCCTATGGATCTCAATAAGGTGACATACGAAGATCTGAAAAAACTCTATATCCTAAATGCGATACAAATAAATGAGATACTTGCTCACCGAGAGAAGTTCGGAGACTTTATCGCCATTCACGAGCTGCAATCCATTCCAAGTTTAAGCTTAGCTGATATAAAACATATAAGACCATTCATCACGGTAGGAAATAATAGGATCTACAAAGTGAGCCTCAAGGAAATGGTCAAAGCCTCTGATCATACCATCTATACAAAATGGAGACAAGTACTCGAAACTCAAAGAGGATATACAGATGATGCAAGTGAGAATAGTAGATACCTAGGTAACCCAAGTCGACTCTACGGAAGATATCAAATGAGATATGCTAACAAACTCAAGTTCGGAGTCAGTATGGAAAAAGATGAAGGTGAACCAATATTTACTAATGAGCAAAAGGGTTTTGACTTTTACTCAGCGCACTTTCACTTGAGAGAGATAAATGATAGGGTCCAGGATCTTGTAGTCGGAGATTTCACGGTAAGCCTTGGTCAAGGATTGATACTACACAATGATTTTGGCGGAGGTAAAAGTGCTTATGTAATGGCTATTAAGAAAGGAGGCCGTACATTAAAAAGCTATACTTCATTGAACGAAACAAATTTTTATCGAGGGGTTGGTTTGACCTTGCAGATGAGCGATAGAGTTAACATGACTGTTTTCGGATCGAGAAAGAATATAGATGCAAATCAAAGTTTAGTTGTGAATAGTGATGGGTTTGAGTTTTTTACTTCCATACTTAACAATGGGCTACATAGAAGTATCAATGAAAGAAATAAAATAAATACGGTTAACGAGATGGCCGTAGGTGGAAAGATCGGGTATGCAAATCGAGGATTCAAGCTTAACTACAATTTGCTATACAGTAAGTTTGACCAGCAATTCGAACGGCGGAATAATCTTAATAATCAATTTAGATTTAGAGGAGATAAGTTAGTTAATCAGAGTGTAGATTATACCTATAGATATCGTAATCTTAATTTCTTTGGAGAAGCAGCTATGAGTGATAATGATGCGATCGCGCATCTGCATGGAGTACTGATAGGACTAGATAGGATGGCCGACCTCTCCATTCTTTACAGAAACTACGCTAAGGATTATCAATCCTTATTTTCTAATTCATTCGGAGAGACTACGGGTACTAACAATGAAAATGGACTATACATAGGACTAAAATTAAAACCTGCAAGAGGACTGACCATAAGCGCTTATGCGGATCAGTGGTCACATCCATGGGTAAGATTCAGGAGTGACGGCCCGTCTAAAGGGAAAGAATATCTGGCAAAACTAGAATATAATGTGCGAAGGAAATTCAACTTTTATATTCAATATAAATACGAACAGAAACAACAAAACTCTGCCAACCCAGAATTCAAGATAGATAAACTAGTCCCTATAAAACTCGAAAAGCTGAGAGCTAACCTAAGTTACACGATCAGTGAAAGTCTAAGATTAAGAACAAGAGTAGAACTAGCTCGTTATCAAGAAGAGACTCAAAATGACCTTGGCTATTTATTATACCAAGATGTAATACTCACTCCGTCCGGATCTAAACTATCTGCAAATGCTAGATTAGCCTATTTTGATACTCCAGGCTTTGATACTAGAATATATACTTACGAGTCAGATCTACAATATGAATTCTTCGTTCCATTTTATGCTGATCAAGGATGGCGATATTATGCTAACCTGAAATATAGATATAGTCCTACGTTTACATTCGAATTAAGAGCAGCCCAAACGATGTACTTAGATCGAGAAACTATAGGGTCAGGAAATGACCTTATCAGTGGCAATACCAGAACTCAATTCAAAGCTCAGGTAAGAATAAGACTATAAAATCACCTTTCTATACGCTTTATCTCCAATGCTTATTTGATATTTCAATCGATGTAGACTATTTTACGGGTAGTAAAACATAGTAGATGAAAAACAAGAAGAAAAAAAATAGAAGAGGGTTTATAAAAGAAGCTTCTGCAGGGGCAGCAGGCTTCATGATCGTCCCTCGACACGTACTAGGTGGCAAAGGCTACACAGCCCCAAGTGATAAGCTTAATCTAGCTGCAATTGGAGCTGGAGGGAAAGGTACCTCCGACCTTTGGAACTCATATGCTGATGGCGAGAATAATGTAGTCGCCCTTGCAGATATAGATACTAAGAATGCAGCAAAAAATATGGAGCGGTTCCCTAAGGCAAAGTTCTACAAGGATTTTAGAATAATGCTAAATGAAATGAGTGATGAGATAGATGCGGTCACGATATCTACACCAGATCACATACATGGTATCGCTGCTAACATGGCTATACAGCGAGGTATGCATGTCTATGTACAAAAGCCTCTTACGCATAATATATACGAAGCTAGAAAACTCACAGAAGCAGCTCGAGAACACAAGGTCGTCACTCAGATGGGTAACCAAGGAGCATCTCATCCTGGTCAAGAGCAACTAGCTAAGTGGTTTGCCGAAGGACACATAGGCGATGTACATACTGTAAATGTATGGACTAACAGACCTGTATGGCCACAAGGAATCAAAGAACCTCCAGCAGGAACGCCTCTGCCTGATCACTTGAGCGAATCAGATTGGGATCTATATATCGGCCCTGCAGAAAAAGTACACTATCACCCACTCTACCATACATTTAAATGGAGAGGATGGTGGAATTTTGGAACTGGTGCATTGGGGGATATGGGCTGTCATTTGATGGATATTCCATTTAGAATGTTGCATTTAGGCTATCCAACAGAAGTAGAATGTAGCGTAGGTCAGGTATTTACGAGAGACTGGTCACCTGAGTACATCCCAGGAGGCTGCCCTCCGAGTAGTAGTGTCCAGCTAGGTTTTAATGCGACAGATAATAATGCATCTAAGATAAAATTCACTTGGTCAGATGGAGGTATCCGTCCATTCCACCCAGATATCATTCCTGCAGATCATCCGATAGGTGATGATAATAGTGCCAATGGAATAATCATGATAGGAGATAAAGGTGTACTCACTAGTGGTACCTACGGCATGGTACCTAAGATGTACCTTAACGATGGTACACTTGTAGAGATGGATAAGAACTTTGAGAGTGTAAATAAGTATAAGCATATGCCAGAGTCAGGTCATCAATATGCTTGGCAAGCTGCATGTAAGGCCGGATTTCATAGCACGGAGCACAAGGCCTTGACTTCTTCATTTGACTACTCAGGACCGATGACGGAGACTGTCCTCATGGGTAACTTAGCGATAAGAAGTTATACCCTTGCTAAAGACCTAGCTAATGGAGGGCGTGAATATTACGGTAGAAAAAAATTACTATGGGACGGAGAGAAAATGGAGATCACTAATTTTAAAGAAGCTAACCAGTTCGTAGGTAGACCTTACAGAAAAGGTTGGAAATTTATATAGTAACCCCAATTGATCATATCTTGATTAGCAGGCTGTCCTATGGGCAGCCTTTTTTTTAGGACACCGTTTCTGAGTCATAAAATATAGTAGCATCCTCGAGCATGTCTTCCAATTCTTCATGGATATCAGATAAGGTATCAGAGTTCCAGGAGAAGGTATTTTGTATCTCTTCAGCTACACGCTCCATATGTTTCTTGACACTCTCCACATCAAAATATATCCTCCCTGTACGCCTTGCAAAAAAGTCCACAGGCGTTGCTACCGATTCATACATTAGATTATACCATAACTCGGCATCTATAAGCCCAGCTTCTCTGTCCGGATTATTATCTTCTATTAATCTGTCTAAAATTGAATTTGCACCTTTACCATAAGTCGTAGTCAGATACCATGCATCGTGTTTTTCGAATCCAAGAGTCTTCATTTCCTCGTATAGCTTCTCTATATATTCTTTTACTGATCGATAGTTAACGAAAGGATCTGCAGTTAATTTAATACTCTTTGTTTTACAAGGAGTAAATTTCATATTAGGCATCTTCTTCATAACTTTATCTACTACGCGCTCCGCCATTTTTCTGTAACCGGTTAACTTACCTCCCGCAATCGATATCAGACCACTATCTGATATAAAGATCTCATCTTTCCTTGATAGCTCTGATGGCGACTTACCATCTTCATGGATCAGTGGTCTTAACCCTGCCCAACTAGATATGACATCCTCTACCTTCAGGTCTACTGATGGGAATATCTTATTGACCGTTGATAGTAGATACTTCGCATCTTCGATCGTACTGACTACTCTATCAAGACTATCACTATAGTTGGTATCAGATGTACCTAGATAAGTCACGATACCACGAGGAATAGCAAAGATCATACGACCATCAAAAGCATCAAAATAAACAGATTGTCTTAGTGGTAATTTTTCTCGCGGCAATACGATATGTACACCTTTGGTCAAGTGTAGTGATTTACCTTTTTGCGAGCCGTCCTTCTTACGCAAAGTATCTACCCATGGTCCTGCTGCAGAAACTACGTGCGTAGCTTTGACTTTGAAGGAAACATTATTCAAATGGTCATAACAATCTACGCCTACTACCTTTCCTTCTTCATAGATAAAGTCTTTTGCTTCTGCATAATTAAATGCCTCAGCGCCATACCGTCTAGCTGATTTGGCCAATTCAATGGTAAGTCTTGCATCATCCGTTCTATATTCAGAATATTTTATACCACTCTTCAGTAGATCATCAGAAAGCAAAGGCTCTGCTTCTTTAGTTTGTTTGAGAGATAGGGTTTTCCTTTTATCATCTCCTTCTACTCCAGCCAAAAAATCATATACCATGATCGCAAAACTAGCTGACAACTTACCAAATGTCCCATCTTTGACTATTGGTAGCAGCATCTTCTCTGGATGCACTAGGTGAGGTGCAAGGTCGTGTACAATAGCTCGCTCTGTACCAGTTTCCTTTACTAGTCCAATTTCAAATTGTTTTAGATATCGCAAACCACCATGAATTAATTTGGTTGACTTGCTTGATGTACCAGACGCAAAGTCTTCCTTCTCGACAAGCAAGGTCTTTAAGCCACGAGAAGCCGCGTCCAAAGCGATACCACAACCGGTAACTCCTCCTCCTATGACTACTAGATCAAAATGAACTTCAGATATTCGGTTGACATCTTCTCGTCGATTAAATACGGAGAATGGTATGAGTTTTTTAGTAGCGATAATTACAATTGAATATGATAAAAATCTTAATGATAACAAAGATATATTAAATGTAACGTAATATATGAATCTAGCTACGTGCTTATTTATATCATTATCAAAATCATTATCAAAATCATTATCAGAAAGACTTCGAGTTTGAGATTCCTTATTCTTTAATATTCAAATACGATAATAATTTCATTTGGATAACTGCTATGATTCATCATTTGAAATCATCATACAGCAAATACTTTGCTCTGACCTGTTTAAACTTTTCTAGGTCATCTTGCCAACTAGCGACGATCTCTTCCTCAGAAAAACCTTGAGATATCATCTTCTTCAAACTTTCACTCCCTGCGAGCTTATCGAAGAAATTATTATTTACCAAAAAGAAATCTTCACCCGTGGCAGTCACTTCCTTGTACATTCTCAGTAAAAATCCTAACTGTAATCGCTTATCATTATGCAAGGTAGAACTATCCATATGGTGAAATTCCATACCATAACATTCTTTACCCATATGCTTTGGTGACTTAGCACCAGGCTTACTTACTGGAGTAAATTTGTAGGGCATTTTATCCTTCAGTGCAGGATGGCCAAACAATTGAAACTGCTGATCAGTCCCTCTACCTACACTTACTGTGGTTCCTTCGAAAAAACATAAAGAAGGGTATAATAAGATAGATCTTAGATTGGGCAAATTAGGTGATGGCTTGATAGGCAAATCATAAGTCATGGTGTGATCATAGTACTTACATTCTATGACTTTGAGATCACAAGTTTGTCCTCCTTCTAACCATCCTTCACCATTGATCATCGTCGCATACTCTCCTATCGACATACCATAAACCACTGGTACGGGATGCATCCCTACGAAAGACTTAAAAGCGGATTCCAAAATAGGCCCATCTACATAAAATCCATTTGGGTTAGGTCTGTCTAGGACTATCAACGGAATATGATTTTCTGCAGCTGCTTCCATGATATAATGTAAGGTTGAGATATAAGTATAAAACCTCACTCCTACATCTTGTATATCAAAGACCAAAATATCTATACCTGCAAGATCCTCCGGAGATGGCTTCTTCTTTTTTCCATAGAGGGAGACAATTGGAATATTCGCTCGTTTGCTATCAGCTATTTTTTCGCCCGCATCGGCAGTCCCCGTAAAGCCATGTTCGGGTGTGTATACCTTAGCCACATCGACTTCCAGCGACAGTAATGAATCTAATAAATGTCTATCACCAACTGCGCTAGTTTGGTTAACGACAAGGCCTACCTTTTTTGATCGAAGTAATGGGGCATACACTGCTATTCTATCCGCAGCTGGTACTATACCTACATAGTCCGTCTCTATCGTACTTCCTGCACCAAAATTATTCGTACTAAAATTTTCTTCTATATTCTCTTTACAAGAACCGAAAAGTATTAGCAAAGCTAAAATCATGAAAACACTGTAGTTTAAATTGTCTTCTAGCTTAAAGAAAAAACTACTTTCTTTAAAATAATTACTTAGATAGCTATTTGGATTAATCATCACTTTAAATTAACTGATAAGTTGGATAGTTATACTAACAGAGAACGTTCATTTTATTAGGAAATTTTGTGTCAATATATCTGCTATGCAGTTTTATTATTCTCCTTGCTCAAACAACTATTGAAAAGTACATTTTCTAGGAACGTGATATAGATTTCACAGTACCACAAGATAATTACAGAATCACCAATTTATAAAGCACCTATACCTATAGATGGGACTATTGTGATAAAAGCAAGATCCTTCAGTACTAATGATGATATATTATACTCGTTATTAAATTTAATTTTCTTTCTAAAATCAACAATTTAAAGATCGTCTATGAAGAAAGACCTAAGCAAACATAAGGGCTAGCTTAAACAGAACTCACTTAGGTCTATGTGTCGTTTTACAACATATTCGCATTAAAACTAATTTTAATGTATTATTTTCATTTTCTTAACTGAAGTAAGAAAAGCAAGTGTAACCCAGAATGGCTACAAAAAGAAAATATGCAATAATAGATGTCGAAACTACGGGGGGAATGCCTCGCAGAGATAAGATCACAGAGATAGCTATTTTAATACATGATGGGACTAAGGTTATTGATCAATTTGATACGCTTATTAATCCAGAGCGATCTATCCCTTCAGAAATTACAAGGATCACCGGTATCACTAATGACATGGTCAGGGATGCTCCTAAGTTCTACGAGGTAGCCAAGGATATCATTGAGATATTGGAGAAAACCATATTCGTTGCTCACAATGTTCGATTTGATTACAGCTTTATCAAGGAGGAGTTTCAGCAGTTAGGATTTACATTTACTAAAAGGCAACTCTGCACTGTCAAGCTGACTCGTCGAGCTTTTCCAGGGCTTGATTCTTATTCTCTAGGTAATCTTATCAGGCACTTTGGTATCTCTGTCAATAATCGCCATAGAGCCCTAGATGACACAGTGGCCACAGCCGAAATATTTACCACCATCCTCCAGGATAAAATGAATGATGAGGAAATAAAAGACATGATAAATCTGGGTATCAAAGAATCGCAACTACCCAAAGGCATCAGTATCGAAGGACTGCATCACTTACCTGAGACGCCAGGTGTGTACTACTTCTACAATAAGGATGGACGAGTTGTCTACATAGGTAAGGCTAAGAATATCAAGTCGAGGGTCTTTCAGCACTTCAACAAGATCACAGCTAAAGCCGCCAAGATCAATCGGTCAGTAGACTCGATAACCTTCGAAGAAACAGGGAATGAATTTGCAGCCTTATTACTAGAAGCAAAAGAAATAAAAGAACTACAGCCTGAGATCAACAAAGCTATGCGGCGTAAAGACTTCCAATATTTTCTGGGAAAAACAACTGACAATGAAGGCTTTCCTTACCTCGAAATTCTCAAAAACACTAAAGCTAACTTAGCTAAAGCAGAAAGGCTGTTTGATTATTCGAAAGCACGATTTGGTAAAGAACATTTACTAAATACGATCATGGAAATGGAACTCTGCATGGCTCGTACTGAGCATGGAGAAAAGTATGCCTGTCATTGTAATGGATCATGTCTATATGAATCTGTAGAAGATTATCAAGACAGAATGCTCGAACTAAATGAGTCCTTGAAAGGAAGGTTTCAAAAAGACTTTGTGATCACGGAACAAGGAAGGACTCGTACAGAAAAATGTTTGATCCTTGTGCAAGATGGATATTACAAGGGGTATTATTTTTTGGGCGAAGAGGAATCAATACCTGATCTATCTTCTCTCCTAGAGCTAATAAGCAAATTAGAATACTACCCTATCTTCAATAAGTTGATATGGAATTATCTCGAAGAAGGTCACAAAAAAGTTAAATACTTTGTCGGTGATGACTGAATCAAATTCTTTATAATATCTATATGCCCCAGCTATATAAGGACTAAAACCTTAAGCTTATTATTAGAATTGTTCTTATTTTAAATCAAAATTTAAACAATGAAACATTTCCTTTTACTCTGCATATTTACCTTTATGGTATTCTCCTGCAAACAAGCAACAACAGAAGAAGCACATTCAGAAAAAGAAGCTGTCTCCACAGCTCAATTATTCAGCTCGGTCATCCAGACACCCAACGAGAATGTAGGTGTAGGCGTACCACCGATAGAAGGAGCGACCATGCTATTCGATGGTAGCAAAGAAATGCTAGACGAAAAATGGACTTACTGGGAAGGTCCAAGACTAAAAGCTAGCCTTCCTATCAAATGGAAGATTCAGCAAGATCCAAAAGGAAAAGGTACTGCGATGAACACTAATGACCCGAGTGCTGCAGGTGGTAAGTATGGGCAAGCAGATGTAGTGACCAAAGAAAAATTTACAGACTTCCGATTACACATAGAATTCTTGATCGAACACGAGGGTGGTAACTCAGGTGTCTACTTACAAAACAGATATGAGATACAAGTGCTCGATGGCGACTCCACTTCTCATGGACTAGCCGCTATGATCAATGAATCAGAGTCACCCTACTTTGCTTACAATGGACTAGGAGAATGGAATAGCTATGATGTTAACTTCAGAGCAGCAAGATTTGTAGATGGGAAATTATCTGAGCAACCGCTAGCAACCGTTTACTTCAATGGCGTAAAGGCGCATGTAAATCATGAGATAGCACAAGTCTGGGGAGGCCTATACTCAGGACTAGACGGCGACAATGATGAAGGCAAAGGAATCACAGACAGGCCTGGAGGACTAAAATTACAAGCGGAAGGGCATGACGTTTTGTACCGTAATATTTGGATTAAACCATTACAATTAGAAGAAGCAGATACAGACTTTTAGCCTAATCTAATGTTAGTAATTTCCTAAAGAGTTCCCGTTTATTCTTTAAAAACCAGTTAATCTTTTCCAAATACCTAGTCTTTGGTGTTAAGTCATTCTTAATGACCTTTAAAGTTCTGATGCTTACTGCTACCTTAAGTACATGAGAAACAATTTCTTTTCACTTAAAATCCTAAGCATATGAAACAAAGCATTACTCTAGGAATTCTGTCACTGGTACTACTCTCTTCATGTCATACATTGAAAGTCAGTGATTTTCCACAAGGTACGGCCATTGCAAGTCCACTTCCAGCACTTGAACCCATATTTGATTACCACAGTTTCCAGACTGCATATCCAGATTATTATGAATCTAATTCTGGATCAGCCATACGTATAACTGACGACTTCTCGATCTTTAATGGAGTAACTAGAGGTAGATCAACATCTAATGAGACCAAAGCCTACGATGCTGTCCACTTATTTGAAAAAGAAGTAAGGGATAACATCTCTCAATCCACCGGAAAGATATATGGCTCTGCTGTGTGTAAGGTAGGATTTGGTAATTCATCTGGCAGTTGGATCAATGCAGCTGTATCGACAGCATCCTTAGGCATTGCCAATTTATTCGGATACCCGTTTAACATACTAACGGATGAGCTAGAAGTTATCCTTGAGATCAGAGATGCAGAGAACTTTATCATAGGTAGATATTCTGCGATAGGTGAAGGTAAAGCAAAAATTACATTATACAAGTTTGACGGAGCTGCTCGGCTAGCTCATGCAAGAGCATTTGTAAATGCAATGGAACAGATCAAGGATAAGTTAAGCATTGATCAAGCAGAACTTAGCGCTTTGCTACGAGGTACTGGTCCTGTTGATTTTGAAAATGTATATGAATAGATTTTTCAGAACAACCATTTATCATTTAAAGAAAACGGTAACGAATTTTTTTCTATTTGAATAGTTTAATGAATTTGATAGTCACGAAGATTATATAAATATCAAATGAGCTAATCTTGATAATTGGGTGGGTCAAATGATAGAGGTAAAGAAATCAATTCAACAGTTCAACAATAAATTTCAGAAAGCAAAACCCAAACCAAAATGAAATACTTATCAGTATTAACACTAGTAATTTTTCTTTTTTCACATACTTCTTATGCCTGTAGTATGTACAAAATAACTCAGGACGGAAAAACAATTGTTGGAAATAATGAGGACTATATCAATGCAAACACTGAAGTCTGGTTTGTGCCTGCCGGAGACAATTTGTATGGCGTTATGAACCTAGGTTTTGATAATGGATTTGCACAAGGTGCTGTCAATGAGGCGGGATTAATGTTTGACGGTTTTGCAATGCCTTATTTAAAAGTTAAAAACTTCAAAGGGAAAACTAAAGTATCAGGAAATGAATTGATAGCCCCTATCATGAATAGCTATTCAACAGTACTTCAAGTTAAGGAGCATTTATCGAAGATCGATTTGAGGTTTTTAGACAACTCTATGTTGGTATTTGTAGATAAGAGTGGAGCGTATTTAATTGTTGAAGGAGACGAACTGGTCATAGGTGATGATGCCGAAAAGTCATTTTCAAATTTTTATCCTTCTCAAAATCCTGATCATGAAAAAGTCAATATCCCCATGTATCAAAAAGGATTAAAACACCTCAAAGCATCAGAATCTAAGCCGACTTTTGACTATTGTGGTTCTGTGATGAATAATTTTCAACAGGTGATAACTCAATATACCTCTATTTATGATTTGCAAGAAGGCAAGATAAGGTTATACCATTATCAAAATTTTGATGACTTCGTAGAACTGGATTTATCAGAAGAACTAAAAAAAGGAAAGCATAAATTAAGCATTCCTAGTATGTTTTCAAAAGACACAAAAGGATACGAATATTATGAGATCTATAATGATGTGGATGCACTTATATCACACTATGAAAGTGAATGGATAAATGAAAGTAAAGATTTAGATACTCAAGCCAAAAAGAATTTAGAAAGTAGAACATCGCAAATTCTAGCCTTAATTGCAAATGAATATGCCTATAAGAAGGATGATAAAAACGGAGCGATTAGGATCTATGGCTTAATACTAAAGCTATTCCCAGAAAATAAAAATGCAGAGAAAAACTTAACAAAATTAAAAAAGAAGCCGTGGCAATTTTGGAAATAGCCCTTCGGCGTTAACGCAAACGTATAGACAAAAAGGCACGCAGATACTACCTTCTCCGTGCCTCAGTATCTTTGTGTTCAATCTAATTTATAGTGAAGCTTCCATTGGATGTTCAACCAATAAATCAGCTGGAGTATAAAATCCTTTCTTATCTGTAATCTCAGCTCTTATCTTTTTTACAGCTTCAGCTTTTATCTCAGTTCCTCTATTACCAAAACTACTTCTGACATAGGTCAGTACTGCGGCGATCTCTTCATCATTTAGTAATCCTTCGAATGGAGTCATCGGTACATTACCAGGATATGATTTACCATCGACTTCTATCGGTCCGTATAAACCCTTTAAGGTTAATTTAATAAGTCGCTCTTCATCTCCTAATACCCAATTATTATTAACTAATGAAGGATAACCAGAAGCAATTAACCCCTTTCCATTTTCTTGATGACAGGTACCGCAGTATCCATCTTGTAAATAGATTTCTTCTCCTTTAGCATACTTGTTAGAAGCGTCCATTGGCATACCATCTTGTTTGCCTTTTTCAGGTTCCTTTGGGACATTTATACCATTAAGATGATTGACTGCTGTTAGATGAGCATTGACTATCCACTCATCTAGTTCATGCTCAGCTGCTGTATTCAATACCGTCATTCCATCATCCACTCTTTCTAGCCATGATGCTGCTGCAATAGCTTCTAGTCTCACTCTTCCACTTGGGTCACCGGCTGCTTTTGTCAGTAGCGCTATGTGATCTTCAGCCTTATCGAACAAATGTCCGTTGTATCTTAGCATTCTTACGGCAGCGGCTCTCGCTCGATAATCACTTGCCAGCATCACTTGCTCTAGCAGATCTTTATTCAATTCATTCATACCCCAGTATACCCACATAGCTTCTAACAGATGATGCTCAAACCTCAACTCTAGCCCATCCAACTCACTTATCCATTTCTTTGCAGCATCCATAACCGCATTCTTATCTCTACCTCTGAGTGCTCGTCGTGACCGATATCTAGTCCTATATTCTGGTAGCTTAAGATTATCCAGTAGCGTCTCGATACTAGCACCGTGTACTTCTGCTGGCTCTACAAGCGGGCGCGAAGGATAAGTGATTCGATATACTCGACCATGGACATGATCACGATACGGATCTCGCGCATTATGCTGCATATGGCCAATGAGAACATTATGCCAATCCAAAAAATATAGCGATCCATCGGGTGCGATCTCCATATCTACAGGCCTAAAGTTAGGGTCTGTACCTACCACTATATCATGTCTCAGATCAGTCTTATATCCGGTCCCATCTTCATCAAATTTGTGTTGCTTCATGCCTAAAAACCCTATGGAGTTAGCAATCAACAGATCACCTTGCACCTCATTAGGAAAGTGTCGACTATGTATGAATTCTAAACCTGATGTAGGCCGTACTTTGTGCTCATCCTTAATCAGATCAAATGATTTATGCGTTGTTTGTCCATATCGAGGTTTGATAGACCCTGGCAACATCCATCGTACTGCTGGACCGGAGGTCTCTGCAAATATATTCTGTCCCCAATCATCAAATGCTATTCCCCAAGGATTAGGAATCGCTAATTGAGCTGTTCTTTCTAGATGTTTTCTTTGAGGACTATATCTATAAAATCCACCATTAGTTGCGCGTACCGTACCGTATGAGGTCTCTACATTTGTTTGTAAGAATAAACCCTCGCCACTATAGATTGCTCCTGAAGGGTCAGCGCAAAATGCACTGATCACATGATGTGTATCATGATCATCAAAACCACTGAGAATGATCTCCTCTTTGTCTGCTTTATCATCCCCATCAGTATCGGTCAACAATTTAAAGTTGGTACCTTGAGATACATAGACCCCCTCTGGAGCAAATTCAAATCCGACTGGAATATGTAAACCATCCGCCCAGATAATCTGCTTATCTGCTTTATGATCACCATCAGTATCTTCCAAAATGATCAGCTTATCATTAGGCATCGCATCACCTGGCTTGTAATGCGGATAGGTAGGCATCACTGCCACCCACAATCTTCCTTTATCATCAAATGACATCTGCACCGGATTTGCCAGATCAGGAAATTCGCGCTCGGAAGCGAACAATTCTATCTTGTATCCTTCTGGAACACTCAGTGTGTTGAGTGCATCATCACCATATAAATATTCGCCATCTCCGAGTCCATGGTCTCCAGGTTTATAATTAGATTCCACAATTGGTAATACGGTCGTCTTCGCATCTGCTCTAGTAATATCATATGACTTACCCTGAGCTGCCATCCAGATGCCGGTATCTCTTATTGCCGTCATCTCACGTATCTTCTTAAATTCGAATGGGTAATTATCAGGCCCAAAAGGATTATATCGTCGCCCAAAAGTATGCACACCATTAGGTATCTTAAAGTCATTATGCCAAAACCAATTTTTATCTTTGACAGCAGCATAAATGGCATCCTTCTGAGTAGTGACTGGACTACCTCCAAATACTGCATCAACCAGATATGTAGCAAACTTATTATAGCCATCATCATTTAGCTGGGACCCATCCGAAGTCAAGTTACCGACTCCATCCATCCACTTTTTACTGATATCAAAAACATTTATAAATTGGATTTCATTTACTTGTGCTACCTCTTCCATAGCCTTTGAGTAGAGAGATAGATTTTCATTTTCCTCCTTTCCATCAGGTAGGTCATATTGATCTGATAAGTCTTCGAATCCTATTGGTGAGACTAAGATGAGCTCAGGCGGCGTATTGCCATTATATGCTTGAGATCGAGTGTGTTTTATGAAAGCCGTTAATTCACCTTTGAAATTTTCTAACCGTTCTGGTCCTTCAAAAGATTCGCTGTAGCCAAAGAAAGCTAAAATGATATCTGCCTTGTGCCTTGTCAGCCATTCGTCTTCACTCGCTAAATGTCCTTTGCTACTAGCATTTTGAGCATACTCATCTTGAAACGCCTCTGCTCCTGGAAAAGCCCATGGGGCATCTCTTCCTGAGTGAGGTCTAAACCCTGCTGTGTTTCCTCCATCGCAAAAGTTACGGACGTACAACATACTATCTGGAAATCGCATATGCAACTGGCTTTCGAAATGTCCAAAATTTAGCATTCTTGAACACAGGTTATTACCGATCAATGCTATACTCGTCCCTTTTTGGATGGATACCATCTCATCAGTCTCCACCTTACAGCTTACAAAACCAAAGATCAATAAAGCAATAAATAGAAAGGCAAAAATTATTTTGCTATTAGTGTAATGCTTCATGATGGTAGCTTATTCCTTTCTAATATACTATTTTACCCATATAGCATTAGAAAAGTTTCTCAATAAAATACAGAATCAACCCAAAATTATGCACAAAGAGGAGACTTTGTGATCACCTTACAATAATCAGCTCAAAATCCGACTCTCAAGGTCATATTCCAATGGAGATTTGCTCCTGCATCGGACTATTTCTTAGTCTATACTGACAATTATGCGACTGAGACTTGGGCAGGTTTTGGGAGTAGGAATAAAGCACTAGTAGCTAAAATGACTTAGAAGTTTAATTTATAGTGATTGTGAGTTCTTATTTTAAAAGAATTCTTAAAATTATTTTAATGATCAAGTCTATTAATTCCTTCTACTCAACATAAGTAAATAATGATAACTTTAAATTGAAAATTAGAATCTTATGATAAAACATGGCTTCAGTCTTTTTGCTGGCATATTCGTTGGATATATTGTTATTTGAATACTTTATAAGTGGTGAATCAGAATGGAGCATGATAATAAAAATTCAGTCGTAGCAGGAATAAAATGGAATAACGACAGAAATAATTTAAGCGTAGTATAACAAGGTTTCAAATTTCATAAAAGCGTACTCTCCACTTTCATAGTCAGTTAAATAACAACAAGGTCATTAGATCTATTCTAAGAATAAGAGGAACTGCTAGTAAATGACTTCTAATATTTTGAATCAAAATAACCATTCATGCGACTACTAATTAGCATTATATTTTCACTGGCCTCATTTCAGTTGTTAGCTCA
>ENA-ORXT01000171-ORXT01000171.1-marine-metagenome-genome-assembly--contig:-NODE-171-length-110352-cov-6.612079_pt1 | contig 110352 bp, 83 predicted proteins | sample MGYA00237868_ERZ511482 | MGnify/ENA metagenome assembly ERZ511482 | reverse complement strand
TATGTCAGGAAACACTTCTTCGTGCACTAGTATCGTTAGCGTAAATTACCCTTACCAGCCTAATGTAACTTGCGATTCATATCTATTGCAAATTAACGCTCAGGGATTTGTTACCTTAAATCAAAATGATGTTAGCATAAACTTTGGTGCTGGCATTACTAATCCACCGTGCGGGGAACTGACTTTCACCGGATTACCGCTCACCTTTGATTGTGGTGATTTAGGTATCAATCAAATAAGTTTTAGTGTGGCTGATGATTATGGAAATTTTGTCACGTGCAATACAACAGTGGATGTTACTGATCCACAGGAATTCTGTGATCCATGCTTAACCGATACGACAGATCCTACTTGTGTTACGCAGGATATAACTGTCAGCTTAGGCGCTGCAGGAACTGCGAATCCTTCCCCTAATCTTATCGATGGTGGTTCTTTTGATGACTGCGGAATTGAAACCATCTTTTTATTAGATTCATTAGGTTTTGCTTGTCAAGACATTGGGGAGAATGAAGTTACCCTTGTGGTGGTCGATAATTTTGGAAATAATAGTTTTTGTAATGCTTTTGTTACAATTATAGATGACCTAGCGCCAGTATGTGATACACGGAACATCACTGTGGAACTATCTGCAGATGGAGAGGTAACGATTTCGGTAGATGATATCGATAATGGGACTCAAGACAATTGCTCTCTTGAATTATCTCTAGATCAAACGCTTTTCACCTGTGATGATGTCGGGGATCAAATAGTTACCTTGACAGCCACAGACATGAGCAACAATTTTTCTCTATGCACAGCAGTAGTCACTGTCCTAGCTAATGATGGAATCTGTGATCCTTCTTGCATATTTAGTTGCACAGACGAGTGCAGTGCAGATAATGTAAATATGTCTACAGGGGTTAATAGTACAAACGGAGATTTTCTTTCTGTGGGAGATTATGATGCCAATTGGACATTGATAACTTCTTCTGATGCAGGAATTCAGGTGCCGAGACCAGCTTTTGTCTTGGATCCAAATCCAGTATGGTCTAATCTTCCAGGAAGCCAATACATCTCTGCATATCCTAATGCAAGTAACAATGCGAGTAACATTGCGGATGGGACTTATTACGAATTCGAAAAATGCTTTTGTGTTTGTGAGGATGACAGTGAAGTGACCATAGAATTATCGGCATATGTGGATAACAATTTGGAAATATTGTTGTTTGATTCTGATGGTACAGAAATACAATCCTTGTTGAATATTACAGATATTACCACAGGTGCTTTTACTGGAGATCCTGAATCAACTGAAACGACCTTAAATCTTGACAATGGCATTTACTGCTTAAGAGCGAGAATGAAAAACGATGCGAGCCAAACGATGGGAATGAGCATTGAAGCAAACATTTCAGGAATTGGATTGATTGAGAATCAATGTTGTAAGACCTATAATGCCATAACAGGAATTGTATTTAATGATGTGACCTGTGATGGTGTCAATTCTTTTGGCTCTGATTCTGGAATAACTGGCTGGGATATTCAGCTTGAGTCAACGGACGGTAGCTTTACAGAAGTGATCAGTACGGATGTATTTGGTTACTATTCATTTAACAATGTAATACCAGGAGATTATATTTTAACAGCTTTGAATCCGAATTCAAATGCGAATTCTACGGACCTAGAAGTTCCAGTCACCATCGCCTTGAATGAAGTTATTCCAGTAGATTTTGGTTTCTGTGATTTTGATTTTGATCCCTCATGCGTATTTAGTTGTTCAGAAGAGTGTAGTGCAGATAATGTAAATATGTCAACAGGGGTTAATACTACGAACGGGGACTTCCTAGCTGTTGGAGATTATGATGCTAATTGGACATTAATAACTGCCTCTGATGCGGGAATAAATCTGCCAAGACCAGCATTTGTTTTAGATCCAAACCCAGTATGGTCTAATCTTCCGGGAAGTCAATACATTTCTGCATACCCTAATGCAAGTAACAATGCGAGTAATATTGCAGATGGTACTTATTATGAATTTGAGAAATGCTTCTGTGTATGTGAAGATGATAGTGAGGTCACCATAAATCTGGCAGCCTACGTTGATAACAACTTGGAAATTCTATTGTTTGATTCTGATGGGGTAGAAGTGCAATCATTGCTGAATATAACAGACATTACCACCGGCGCATTTACTGGAGATCCAGAAGCAACAGAAACCACCTTGATTTTAGATAATGGTATTTATTGCTTAAGAGCACGATTGAAAAACGATGCGAGCCAAACAATGGGAATGAGCATTGAAGCAAGTATTTCAGGAATTGGATTGATTGAGAATCAATGTTGTAAAACGTATAATGCTATTACAGGAATTGTTTTTGATGACATGGAATGTGATGGGATTAATACCTTTGGTGAAGATGAAGGAATAAGTGGATGGGATATTGAGATAGTCTCAGCTGATGATACTTATCTGGATAACATTTCAACCGATGCTTTTGGATATTTTTCTTTTAATAATTTAATTCCGGGTGATTATACCATAAGAGCTTTGAATCCAAATTCAAATTCAAGTTCTACAGATCTAGAGGTCCCAGTCACCATCAAATTGAATGAAGTTATCCCAGTGGATTTTGGTTTCTGTGATGTTGGAACTTCCACTTCTGATGGTGAAATATTGGATGATTTAGTTTCAGTATATCCAATTCCATTCAAGGAGTCATTGGTCATCGGAATAAATTCTGATCAACACAATGGTTTTGAGTGCAAAATGGTTAATGCATTAGGTGAAGTATTACGAACTTTTGAAATCGACAGCAATCAAGAGAAATATTACTTGGATGTTGATGACATTTCAAGTGGCGTTTACTTTATCACTTTTACGGATCAACTGAATTATTCCAGAGCGACGAAAAAAGTTATGAAGTTTTAAATAGCATCGATTTTATCTATTGATAGATTATAGAACAATCTTAGGGGGCTGGTTATCCAGCCCCTTTTTTTTGCTCCTACTAAAAATGTACTTTTAGGTGAAAGTATAAGGGAATGTCTCCAATTGAAAGACTTACCGGTTGAAACATTTTTGAATTAGGATTTTCAGGATGGGAGGATGTGCTCGATTCTTGTTTTATCTTCATGAAAAATACTTTCTACTTCAAAGTACTTTGATCCTCTAAGAACTAAAAATCATATCCATCATACTCATCATCTAAATCAAAGTTCCATGAGGAAGGAATTTATTAAACAGAGAACCACGTTAAACAGTACCACGCCTTAAAATCAAACTACATTCTCCATAAGTCATTCGGCAATAGAAATTTTTACTAGCCATTTGCGCAAGCGAAATAGAAAAAATCAAGGCCGAGGCATCCTAGTAATTCCACTTATTTTAACAATATTCATATCCTCACTTGCACAACTACGATTTTCCTCGTATGTTTGTACGAGAGAAATCGTAGTAAAATGAAAAATAAACAAATTAAGACCGCACCGACAGCTTCCGAGTTAGCAATTCTACAATTGCTTTGGACTAATGGGCCACTTTCAGTCAAGGATGTACATGAAGCACTTGAACGTGATAAACCTGTTGTATACACCACCGTATTAAAGACCATGCAGGTCATGATGGAGCGGGGGATGCTTGATCGTTTTTCTGAAGGACGGAAGCATATTTACACAGCATTGATCGCGCAGACGGATACTCAGGATAAACTCTTGGATTCTTTTCTTGATAAGGCTTTCGGAGGCTCTGCCAAAAAATTAGTCATGCGCGCCCTAGGTAAACACACACCAGATGCTGAGGAGCTTGAGGAGTTGAAGGCCTACATCAACTCATTAGAGAATAAGAAAAATCTAAAGAAATGATAGAGCATATTTTGACGCCACAAGTAGTAGAAGCATTGGGCTGGACACTACTTCATAGTCTTTGGCAAGGCGCTGCATTTGCCATCATTTTAGCCTTGTTGTTTATCGCTTTAAGAAGTTACGCCGCACAGTCTAGATACATCGTTGCCGTTGGTCTACTTTCCGCATTTTTCTTGACGGTCGCTTCTACTTTTTGGTTACAATGGCAAGAAGCGAGTACTCGTTTTGAAGCTACAGATTCTAACGCTATTGCAGTAGAGGTTGACGCTGATTCCAGCATTCCATTAGAAGAAAGCTCTTCTGCTGTGGCAATTATTGATGATAATATTCAGCCGTCTCAAGGGACAAAAGTATCGATGGTAAGCCACACAAGTTGGTTGACAACTTTTCAGGAATATTATCAACGCCATCTGCCACTGTTGGTTACCATATGGTTGATGGGTGTATTATTTTTACAATTGCGATTTCTGGGGCAATTGGCCTATGTTCAGCGACTGAAGCATTATGGTACACAGTTATTCCCCCTTGGATGGAAGGCTAGGATAGAGGCGCTTGAAGGGAAGTTGCGTATTCGGAAAAAAGTAGCATATCTTACAAGTCTTCGCATAGAATCTCCGATGGTTATCGGTTGGCTAAAGCCGGTTGTTTTAGTTCCTACAAATCTATTTCAAAGACTGACAGAGACAGAAATATATGCAGTGTTGGCTCATGAGTTGGCACATATCCGGCGAGAAGATTTTATAGTGAATCTTTTACAGACCTTTCTTTGCAATGTTTTCTTTTTTCATCCGGGGGTCTGGTGGATGAGTGGCCGAGTAGATGATGAACGAGAGCATTGTTGTGATGATCTTGCCGTTGATGCAACCGGTCAAGCTACTTCTTATGCCAAAACCCTGATTAACATCTCAGCGTTAAATCAATCGATGGTTGGTGGAACTCCAGCTTTAGCTTTGGCCATCGAAGGTCCAGGTAAAAAGAAGGAGCGAGGTGGTTTTGGTTTTAGAATAAAACGATTGTTTAAAGTACCCACTGGAGCCGGAACTTATGGAGAAGGTTTTGCAACGGCCTGCATATTATTTGCTGCCTTAATTTTTGGAGTGGCGGCCACCGGGTATACTTCTGATTCTCAAGATACGCTGTCAAAAGTTGACATTGATCCAATTGAAAAACTGCTTGAAAAGAGTTCTACTACAAATGAAAATCTGAAGAAGACTAAAATCGTTGATGGCCGACGAGTATCTAATATAACTGAACCATCAGAGGCTGCAGAATTACCTGAATCACACATTGATATATTTCCTTTATCGGACCTTAAAAATTATGCCGTTGCAAATAATGATGCCAGGATTGACGCATTGGTAATGGCGTGTGGAGAAGGTGACTTAGAATTTGTGCAAACGTTGATAAAGTCTGGAATAGATATCAATGGAATTGATCAAGAGGGATTTACCCCATTGATGATGGCAACAAGTGAGAATCAAGCAGAAATTGTTTCATATCTACTGAAGAATGGAGCGGATGTTAATCTGGTCAGCGGAGGTTGGACCGCTCTTATTGAAGCGGCGGACCAAGGATCACTTGAAAGCATGAAGTTATTGATAGACGCAGGTGCTGAGGTAAATTACTATGCAGGAATGAGTAGCCCAACGGCAATTACCATGGCCGCATCTGAAGGCAAACTTGAATCCCTAAAATTGCTCATTGACAATGGTGCGGATATTAATGGCTACGGAAAAAGTATGGCACCACTGCACATTGCTGCAGAAGAAAATAAGACTGATGTTATTGATTATCTAGTTTCAAAAAATGTAAAAGTTAATAACAGAGATGCTTCGGGTCGAACAGCACTTATGTATGCGGCGGCGGAAGGAAACAAGCAAGCAGTTATAAAATTAATTGAAGCTGGTGCCGATATTTCATTGGTCGATCAATATGGTGCAACTGCTAGTGTGTATGCAGAAGATGAAGATGAAAATCATTTATTGCATCTGCTAAGGATGGAGGGTAGACCAAAAATTCATGAAGAAACATTTCACGGACATATTGAAAGAGTACAACGCATGGTTGAGAAAGGCGCTGATGTTAACGAAAGAGATAATTATGGAAGGACTCCATTGCACATTGCGACCATACATAATCACACATTGGATATGCGTGTGTTAATTGATTTGGGTGCAGAGGTAAATGGTCAAGATTATCAAGGACGTACAGCTCTTATGTACGCTGCTAGAGACAGTCATTCAGAGGCGGTAGCGTTGTTGGTGTCAAAATTGGCGGATGTGAATATTCAAGATGAAGAAGGAATGCGCGCCTACGAATTGGCGAAGCAGGGAGGAAATTCAGACCTCGTTAATTTTCTTGGTTTGATTACTGAAGATGTAAAACTTAGGAATATAAAGGTAGACCCAAATACTAATAGTGATTTAGATCCAGAAGAATTAGAAGCAATAATTGATGAAGCTTTAGAAAATGTATTTGAAAAAGACTTGCAAAAAGAGATTAGAGAGGCCCTTCAGAAAAATGCATTAAAGGATGCTCAAAAAAAGGAAACGGTTCATGTGACGAAAGATGGTCTTCATTTAAAACAATACGACATTACAGAATCTCCAGAGTTTTTGAATGCGGTGAGGAATGGCTCCTTGGTGGATTGTCAAAAACTAGTTGAAGCTGGTGCTGATGTTAATGCCGCCGATGATACCGGGCAGACGGCCTTAATGGTAGCTTCCATGTCTAATCGTCTAGAGAAAGTTAAATTCTTGATCGCTAATGGTGCAGATGTAAATGCTAGTTCATCCTCAGGTTTAACTGCGCTGCATTATACCGCACTAGAAAACCATTATCAAATCGCTCAAATATTAATAGAGAACAAAGCAAAGGTAGATGCTGAGATGAAATATTCTAGTACAGATGGAAGTAGTAAAATTGACCCAGTTGTCTGGGAGTACATCGGAGCAACCCCTTTATTGATCGCCGTAGAATCAGATCATCTGGAGGTAGCTGCTATTCTTATTGACGCTGGCGCAAATCCAAACCACCAATTAGATAAAAATGAATATAGAATGAGAAGAGATGGCAAGACCTATCTCACCCGAATTGAAGTCGTAGGGATGGATGATGACTTTTTAAAAAATGCAGAAGTCATTATTACTGAAGGTTCTTGGACACCATTGAAGCAAGCAGCAGAAATGAACAGCAAAGCGATGCTCGGCATATTATCTAAATAGAACGAACTAAAATTAATACATTCATGAGAATTATATTTTACATAATGGTTCTGGCGATGTCCGGTAATCTATCCGCTACAAGCTTACCAGCGAAGGCCAATCTAAGTGGGCGAATCCTTGATGCATCTCTTGATTTACCACTTGAATTTGCAACCATTGCTGCCTATGATAAAGAAGAGGTTTTGGTTACTGGAGAAAGTACAGATAGCACAGGAAATTTTTTACTTCGTTTGCCGAAAGGTGAATATAAATTGCGATTTGAATTTATAGGCTACCAAACGATAGATACTACCATTGTCCTCGACGCAGATTTAAACCTCGGAGATATAAGAATGGAAAGTTCTGCCGTATTGTTAGAAGGAGCAACGGTGACTGCAGAGCGCAGCCGACTTACCTTGAAGTTGGACAAGCAAATATTTGATGTAGGAGCGGATATCACTTCGCAAGGTGCAACAGCCAATGAAGTGCTAGAAAATGTCCCATCAGTTAACGTGTCGCAAGATGGTGTTGTGAGTTTGCGCGGAAATTCTAGTGTGAAAGTATTGATTGATGGAAAGCCTAGTTCCTTGGCAGACAACAATGCGCTGCAAGGCATCCCCGCCTCCAACATTGCAAAGGTTGAAATCATGACCAATCCTTCTGCTAAATATGAGGCGGCAGGTTCAGCAGGGATCATTAATATAATTCTTAAGGATGCCAGTGCGAAAAATGGTGGCGGACAGGTCAGTGCAACGGTGGGAATACCTACCCAGTATAGACTCAATGGAAGTTTTTCCCGGAGTGAAGATAAGTGGACTTATTTTGGAAATGGCGGCATCCGATATTCTGATTATTATAGCACCGGTGAAGCAGAGCGAATTAGTCAATTGCCAACGGGTATTCAAATTTTAAACGAGGATCTAACGCAGGACAGAAACGATAGGGCAGGGCACGCCTTTGCTGGATTGGATTTTCGTCCCACAGATAATACGACCTTCAGCGCAAGCTATTCCTTTTATCATCAAACGAATGATGATCTATCTAATGTAAACTATAACTACACGGATGACTCCGGTAATTTACAACAGGATTGGTTGCAGCTTTATGATTTTTTAGAACCAGAAAATTATCACCAGATCGAAGCTTCTTGGGCACAAGATTTATCAACAGAAGGAAGTAAACTTTTTGTCCTTTTTCAAAATGATTTTTGGGATAATAATGAACAGGAGTTGACAATAGTGAGTGAAAGTTTCCCAACAAATTCTGAGGCTTTCAGACTCCGCACCAATAATCTTGAAAGTAGCAACGACTATTTACTTCAGAGCGACTACGAGCAAAAGGTGGGAGAAAATGGAAAACTAGAACTGGGTATTCGGGGTGAGATGCGAGTAATTACCAGCGACTACCTTGCCGAACAAAATCTAGGGGAGGGATATAAGGTGTATCAGGATTTAGAAAATTTGGTAGATTACTATGAGCGGATCGCTGCGGCCTATGTACAATATTCAGTTGAAAAGGGTAAGCTAGGTTTACAATTAGGATTGAGAAGCGAATATACCAATGTACGTGTGGAAGAGTCTAAGTCAGAAATTGAAGACATCGTGAAGTCTTATAATTGGGTATTTCCTTCTGCAACTATTAGTTATAAATTTTCGGAAAAATTGAATGCGAGCTTGGGATATAGTAAGCGGATACAGCGTCCTGGTTTTTGGCAATTAAATCCTTTTGGCGGGATTGAAAATCCAAATGAATTACGTTTTGGAAACCCGGATCTTGATCCGAGTTATAGGGACTTATACGAATTAAAACTGCTTTACGCCGATGAGAAATTAACGGTATCACCCTATGTAAATGCACATTACATTGATGGATTCTATGACACCCAAGTGCTGCAAGATAGTAGTGGCTTGGTTACATATTTTCCGATAAATTTAGAACAAGAACGCATACTTCAAGCAGGGTTGATCCTTACCTATGCACCGGTCAAGGGGTGGCAGTTGACGGCAGAAGCTAGGGCTGCCCAATTAAGACAGACCGGATTTTACGAAGGGGTTGATTTTGGAAATACCTTTCAAACTTTTACCTGCGAACTTGGACTTAGAGGTAAGTTGCCAAAGGAAATTAGGATGCAGGCCAACTTTTATTATTATGGTTCTCAAAGATATTTGCAATCCTATAGAGATCCATTTTATGGCATTGATGCTGGAATTAGTCGAAAGTTTTTAGATGATCGCTTGCAAGTGTCACTTAATGTAAGAAACCTATTTGAGCTATCCGTATACCGTGGAGGAGCGACGCTTACTACTTTTACCAATTCTTATGCCCGAAGATGGCAGCAACAACGATTTGGTTTGACTTTGGCTTGGGATATTGGGGCAGACGTTAAGGCTAGGAGGGCTAGGGGTAGCATAAGGTAGTTGGAAAGTGGATTTATATGTTGGAAGCAAGGACTTTGAATACCTTGAAATTGTCCACAATTAATAACACATTCATATCTATCAGCCATAGTTTTTTTTAAGGCTTGATTGCTTTTGTTAATTACATAGGAAGGGGCATATAATGTTTATTTATTATGACGGTTATAATATGCATATCTTTAGCGTGATGAAAATCTTATATCTCGCCCAACCTTTTGCGTTGTACTGACGTTTTAACAATAAAAAAGAATCATGCGTACATTTATTAAATCTGCCCTTTGTTTATCCCTACTCGTTTTCTTATCATCCTGTGATAAAAACGTTCCAGATGATGAGACCTATCTAATTTTCGGCATTTTTTGTGGAGAATGCGCAGGAACAGAATGTGTAAACATCTTTCATTTAAGTAGCGTCGGTATCTGGGAGGATCAAAATGATTTTTATCCAGGAGCTGGATTTTCAGGACAGAAATATGATTTTGTAGAATTACCGCAAGAAAAATTTGAACTCGTTAGAGATTTCAGCGATGAATTTCCACGGGCCCTTCTAGATGAAACAGAAAATCAGTTTGGCTGTCCAGATTGTGGCGATCAATGTGGTTATTATGTTGAGTGGAAGGATGATGGAGAAATTAGATCTTGGACAATTGATACGGACAAGGATAAAATCCCAAGCTATTTACATGACTTTGTTGATCAGATTTCTGTAAATATTACCTTGCTTAAAGAATAGTTCTTTTTCAATTCCACATTTTAAATTCGTGCTGAATTTTTTATCATTTGTCTAATAGATTTTTCAGTTTATAAGATTCATGAGAAATTGACGTTATAATAATCAGCTTATGCCATTGCGCATAAAAGTTGGTATTGTATTGTTCAATTTTAAAATCTTGGCTATGAATCGCTTGACTTCTTTTTTTCATTTTTGTGCTGGTGCAAATGAATCTATTCTAAAAAGAACACCTACCGATCGTCATAAATATGCAGGCATAGGAGCCACCGTATTTTTTACTGGTATTTTTGCGGCCATCGCTGGAGGCTATGCCTTAAATACTGTTTTTGCTTCTATGGCTTTGGCCATTCCCTTCGGAATACTTTGGGGCTTGATGATATTTAATCTTGATCGGTACATCGTGATGAGTATAAAGAAAAAGGACAAGGTTTGGAAAGAACTTGGAATGGCAACACCTCGACTTATCCTAGCCGTTTTAATTGCCTTCGTGATTTCCAAACCACTCGAACTTAAGTTATTTGAAAGCGAAATTGCTGCGGAGTTAATACTCAAGGAGCAAGAAGTTTACAAGGCTCAAGAAGATGTAATGAAGACTAGATATGCGGAGGATTTGACAATTATGAAAGACGATCTTGCAGATCTCAATGCACAAGTAGAATCCAAGCGTCAGAAAAGAGATGAACTCAATGCCTTGGCGATTCAAGAGGCGGATGGTACCGGAGGCTCTGGACAGAAAAATCTAGGACCGATATACAAGGCCAAAAAGATGGATGCAGATTTGGCACAGCAAGAACTGGCTTCAACCATCGCTGCGGTCAACCCACTCATTGACAGCAAACAACAACAAATCGCTGATACAGAAGCGTTGATGGCGAGTTCGCTAGCTTCTATGGATAAAACCAAGCTCGATGGTTTTGCCGCAAGATTGGATGCCTTGAGTAATTTAGGAGCAAAGAGTAAAACCATATTTTGGGCGAGTATATTCATCACCTTATTGTTTATAGCCATTGAAACTGCTCCATTATTTGTGAAACTTATTTCCGACAGAAGTCCGTACGACTATCGACTCAATCAGCACGAAACTTTAGCCGCTCAATTACACAATGCCTACGTAGGCAAGTTATCATCGATTACAGAAGCTGAACTTAGATTTGTTACTGAAACTGATCGCTTTCAGTCGTTGCAAGCCTCGGGTGCGGAGAAGGAGGTCATTAAGAAGGTGATTGAAACGGAGCTAGGTAAGTTAAAAGATCAGAGCATTACTTGGCAAGACTATAAGGCCTTGGGTCGTAAGTTCACTTAGAAAGCTAAACTAAATAAGCGGTTGGTTTTTAAATAGATATATGCTCTTTCGGCATCTATAAAAATATTGAATCTCTTTAAGACATTGCCACCGATAACACTCATGCTTTGTCTTCCGATAGATCCTTCAAAAAATCCTACAGGAATATCTTTTAATACCTGTGCGCCAATTAAAAATTCAGGAAGCTTGCCTTTGTTCACTTTTATAATATTACCATACGAGTCTTTCAACTCTTTCTGTTCTATTATTTCTATTTGATCTCCAATGTTGTTTGATCTTGCAAACTCATCGTCATACAATATTGTTCCACCGTATCCAGAGTGCACAAGGTATTTATTTAAATAAGAATGCTCCCCAACTTTACTTGTACCTTCAATGAAAAGAAAGCCTTCTTCATTTATCAATGCCAGTTGATTGTACCCATCCATTTTTGAGGGCAGGGCAGGATGTAGTACGAGATACTGCTCATCAAAATTGAGTTCTACAACCTTACCTTTAAACAAATTTGGTCCAAATTTACCATCTGATTCTGGCCCTGATTTTTCACAATCCCAAATGTCTAATTCGTCCCATTCAAAATCACCGATAACTAGACTGTTATTGATGCTATGCCTCGAAGTGCTTTGACCTCCCCAGCTTTCTACCGTTTCTGAATTTTTCCACTGAATGCTTTTTATTCTTACCAAGGCCTCCTTGGTAATACTCATTGAATTTATTGCAGTATGAAGCATCAATTGTAGCGTATCTTCTTTGTTTAGAAATGCTTCGATGATCATGTTGTTATGATCTGTTAATATGAAGGGAATGGTGTCTGAGGTCAGTGGCTGTGCACTAACTGACTTTGAGTCCTGAGCGTTCAGATTAATGTGTAAAATAACTAGTCCTAGTATGAAGTATAATTTTATTTCAATTCTTGATCGCATGGATTTATTATGTTTAGATTCTAACTAGTATTTGATAAGTATCTAGGTTCTTGAACCATTTCTTACAGTTGAAGATAGCTATATACCTTATTGAGCACAAATTTGCGAAAGCATAATAATTGTGAATAATCCTAAATTGAACCACCTAATTCATTCTCGCCCGCCTTTCGAAGGTTTAACTATCTTTGCGCCCCTGTCCTTCATCCATATCTGATGTAGAACTCTTCCAGCGAATCATTATACTTTTAGTGATTTCTTGGATTATTTGACTGGACAAAGTAAACTGATTTTAAAACTTTACAAGTATGCTCGAAATTATAAGAAATTGGATAGAGGTTCAAGGTTTGGATTTATCGATAGCGGATGTCATCGCTCGTGCGGTTGTTTTTATTTTAATAATAACCGTATGTTTCATAGTTTATTTATTGGCCAAACATTTTATTCTTAAGGGAATTGCTTCAATCATCAGTCGAACGGAAACCGATTGGGATGATATAATCTTAGGGAATAAGGTATTCAATCGAATTGCACTCATTGCCCCGGCCATTGTTCTTTACGTTGCTATTCCTATTCCGTTTGAAGGTCATGACTATTTGATTTCTTTGGCTAAGGGGCTAGCGCTGATCTATATGATTGTCATGGGCATACTCGCCCTTGATGCCCTTCTTAATGCAGCTTTAACCATTTACTCATCATTTGAAGTATCCAAGCGAATCCCAATCAAGGGTTTTATCCAAGTTTTTAAATTGATCATTTATTTTACTGGTGCCATCTTTATTATTTCCATCTTAATGAATAAAACCCCGATCTATTTGTTCAGTAGTCTTGGGGCATTGACGGCGGTTTTAATGTTCATTTTCAAAGATGCCATTTTAGGATTTATCGCTGGTATCCAGCTGTCTGCCAATAGAATGGTTGCCAACGGTGACTGGATAGAGATGCCTAAATATGGAGCCGATGGTGAAATTATAGAGATCGCTTTAACCACCGTGAAAGTACAGAACTGGGATAAGACCATTACGACCATTCCTACCTATGCCTTGATTACAGATTCATTTAAGAACTGGCGAGGGATGTCGGAGTCTCAGGGTAGAAGAATTAAAAGATCGATAAGCTTGGATATGAATACCGTCAAATTTTGCTCGGAGGAGATGTTGAGTCGATTCAGTAAAATACAATACATCTCTAAATACATCGAAGAGAAAAAAATTGAACTGCAAGAAAATAATAGATTAAGGAAGGTAGACCCTTCTAGCCCAGTGAATGGAATACGGATGACCAACATTGGGATATTTCGTGCCTATATTCAGGCCTATCTTTTTAACAACCCAGAGATCAATAAAGAAATGACCTTCTTGGTTAGGCAACTTGCGCCGACAGAACATGGCATACCGATCGAGATTTATGTATTCAGTAAAGATAAAGTCTGGGCAAATTATGAAAACATTCAGGCCGATATTTTCGATCATATATTAGCGGTAGTACCTGAATTTGGTCTGCAGGTATTTCAGGACCCTAGTGGTTCGGATTTCAGGAAATTAGCTCAATGAATAATTTCAAGCCAAACAGTTAATTGTAAACTTTACTGAATTTTAATATACACAGTTAAAAAACAGATAGTCTACCTGCGACCATCTTTGTCCCATTGTGTAATTGATAAATGTAAATTCCATCTGGGAGGGTAGTAAGGTCTTTCTCAATCAACGCAGAGCCAGCGGATAGGTCGTAATTATCTATTAGCTTTCCTTGGAAGTCATAGAGGCTGAATGATAGTTTTTCTTTTAAGTCTACATATTGAATGTGCAGCTGTTTGTCATTAGTGAAAATTTGAATTTCTGCTTCAAGTCCTAAATCATGAGTAATATTTACTCCTGCATCAAGGGAGGCACTCACCAATCCTTCTCCTTCGGGATGATTGAAATCACCAGCAAAGTAAATTCTATCTTGGAATTTTTCACAGGCTTTGACAGGGCCATCAAACAATATACCTCCACCACTTGAATAACCACCAACCTCCATGAAGCCTGCGGTGTTAATCATTACAAATGAAGAATCTGACTCCTGGATATTTCCAAAGGCGAATGTTTGGTCTTCATGACTGAAAAATCCATGAATTCTTTGATCTTCCGTATCATTGAAACTTTGGAAATTTCTTTCGTCCCAAAAACCTGCGGTTAAAGTATGGACTCTCGGCGAAACTGTTGAATTAACCATTAGATTGTCCGATAAAAATATCTTATTGTTCAAGTAGGCGGCCTCATAAATTTCATTGAAAGCTGGTGTTTCTAATGCAAACCAATTGCTGAACCAAAAGGCCACATTGTTAACGTCTTTCTGGTCTATTAAACTATTGTTGACGGCAGGAGCGGTTTTATTAAAAGCGCCAGCAATCAAAATTTTCTGCTCTACTAGCGTTATCACATTGACCGGACCGTTGACTGAAAAGGCATCTTCGACAATGATGGTTTCGCTATTTATAAAATATTCTTGATCGTTGTTCCAATCAATTTCACCGGTATTAGTCATTAGGAAACCTTTGGCAAGGTAAGGCATTTGTTCACCATTAAGCTTTTGGAAATCCCCACCTATATAGTTAAGGTTTCCACTCGCGTATATTGTTTTAATACTTCCTTCCATATCTCCCGTTTGTAAACCGTGCCATGCTCCATTATCCCAAAAGGCAATATTTTGCATTTCCGGATGGTCTTCTAAATAGAAATCTCCAACGGCAATGAGTCGATTGCTAAAAGTTAAATCGTGAATTTCTCCGACGATGGTGGATTCCATATCTACCCAAGAGTCTCCATCCCATCCGATAATATTCTGAGCTTCTATGCCATCTACTTCTGTAAATTTACCAGCCAAGATTAAGAGATCTTCTTGTCGATTGCTTTTTATAACATTGATCTGTCCTTCGACGGGACCCCCATTACCTATGGGATAAAAATCTCGATGAGCAGGAGGGTAGCCTGGCTGGATGAGTGCAAGTTCATCTAAGGTAAAACCATGTTCATCTGCCCAATTATTTACTTGAGGGTATTCTTTCGCCAGTTTTCCAATGTAGTCGTAATTAGAATTGCGCTGAATGGTATTTACTATTTTTTGAGCACCTGTTGTTTCCATCAGATGCGCAACGGCACAAGCCGTTTGATATTGATCTTTAAAGATTGGATTTCTAATGGGTAAAAAATTATTAATTGGAAATACAGCTCTTTCTTTATAGTCCTCGAGTGTTTCTAGCGTTGTAATTCTATTAGTCTTTTGTGTTGTGGTCAAGTGCTTTAGATCTGCTTGATGAAGTGTGTTTAGGACTTGCGTCAAATGAAATTGTATTCTTTCATTTTCATCTTCAAAGCTTACGGTTTGCTGACTCAACTTTTTTCCATTCCATTCTGGATTTACTTCAATCAAATGATTGCTTAGAGTTGCAATTGATTGACTGGATTTATTCTGGGCTAATAAATTTGAAAATGCGAATAGGGATACTAGGATAAATAAGATGCGCATAAGATTTTTTTTTATAATTAAGTGCCAGTATTTCTACCATTGTAAATTAACTAAAGTTAGGGTTTTAACTTCTACCTTCAGTGGAAACTTTTTGTTTATAACGACACGGTGAGGTAAAACCTAGGAATAAAAGCGGAAGACTATAATTGGAGGCTAACTGCTTTATGAGATGTTATTGTGGTTTTAGAAAGCGGGCGAAGATATTTTTATCTCCTTAAATTAAGGGGGAAAACAGCAAAAGAAATATGAAAATTGATTTGATAACATATTAAAGAGATTCGAATTAAAGATTTCAAGAAAATTTCCTTTACTTCGGTGACCCGAAAGCCCACATTTACGTCATAAAGAAAAGTATAATATGAGTGATCCAGCAGTATTTCAAGCAAGCCCAGAAGCAAAAGGGAAAGCAAAACAATTACGGATATTTGCCTTTGTCGCCTGGCTTCTTGCCATGGCCGGACAAGGATTTGCCATAATGAAGCTAATAAGTAACGAAAGATTGGTTTGGTTGGTTGTTGCGATCGTGGTTATTTTGGTTCTAGCCATTACTGGTTCCACACTCTGGAAGAAAGCTAATAAATTAGATCCAGCCTCAGAAAAAGATCAAACCCGATTTTTTATTCAAAATCAACTTGGCGCCATCATGGGAGTACTTGCATTCCTCCCGATGGTCATTTTAATTTTCGCCAACAAAGACATCGACGGGAAGACCAAAGGTATAGCAGGTAGTATCGCAACAGTAGCTATGCTTGCTGCAGGCATTACTGGAGCGGATTTCAATCCACCCTCTGTAGAAAAGTATTCTAAAGAAATCAATGAACAAAACGCAGCGGCCAAGCAATATGGTATTGATAGCGATAATGTTTATTGGTCTACTGCTGGAAATAAATATCACGCCTATGACGATTGTCAACACATCAGAGGGAAAGCACTCAGTTCTGGTAGTATAAAAAAATCATGGGACGAGAAGGGTATTTCTGAGTTATGTAAGACTTGCCAGAAAAGAGCAGCTAAGTCTGCTGTCCCGGTTGATACGAAGGAAGTGAAGGAGTTGATAGAGAGTCAATAGTTAGTAATTTAAAGACTATGCATTAATGCGTCGATCAATCTACTTTTTGCTTTAAGAGGGATGGTCGAGCCTATTGATATTATTGAAATTATCAATCTTCAATTTCAAATATTCTTTCCTTTCGATTATATTTAATATCATTCAATTCTACATAACCTTTGGTAACTGGATCAATGGATGTAGATTTTATTATAGAAATTGTGTCTTTAGTTAAGGTCGCCCAATTAAACGAGAATATATAGTTTTCTAAACTTTGGGATTGGGCATCCTCAATTTTTCTAGACCCTTTTCTGGCATAAGCTAATTGTTTGTCTTTCGGATGTATCCAATAACATTTATCGTCCTCAAAATTCCAACTGAAACCTGCTTTTCCAGAATTGGCGCAAGGTAATTGACCACCGTCACTTAAGACTTCTTTACCTGACTCCAAATCAAAAACTTTAAATTCGACGGCGTCAATCGGAGCTAATTTATTGAATAAAATAAATAGAAAATTATCTAAAAATTCATAAAATAATATTTCACTTTTATGATCTACCCTAATATCTAGGTAAATGGCTTTGCCTTGGGGATTAACTAAGGTGTATTCTTTAATGATGCGACTGCGGGCTTTCCAGGTCTCTTCTAATAGTTTATAATCATTATTACCTTTCGCACGCTTTTTCTCAAGAGGGATATATTCTAATCCAGTTAAATCCTTATCTAATACGGCTAGCGATTTATTGCAACTTGTTAAGCAGATAAATGAGAAAATAAGTAGACTATAAAGTAAAAAACTTTTCAATGGAGGTTGTTTAAGCAATCTTTAATTAGTATTATAAAATTATGAGGTCTTTAGATGGGAAAGATAGCGATATACTTTTTCATTATTAGCGGAGCAATGTGATTGAATATTAAAGATCAAAGCAGATCTCGAGACATCGATAAATCTTATCAAGGTTAATTTATCCCGTCACTCACTCATGTATTTTCCTAGATCCAGTCCCACATATAATGCTTAGGCCTCCTTCCATAATTTTTGAACGTGCGACAAGTCTTTTTTCATGGCATCATATACGATCTTTGGGTCAACCGTGATTTCGCTACGTCCTTTTTCCGCTCCACCTAATGGATATTCTAGATGCAGACTTACCGGTGGCTTTAGATTGAAGCTTTTTAATAGTTTAAAGTAGGCAGCGAAGTCTACCATGCCCTCCCCAATTGGGACATTCACAATTTGCCATTTCCCATCCACTCGGCCCCATTTGAAATCTTTTAGGACGATGGTTTTGATTTGGTCTTTCAGTAACTTGACACCATTGGGCCAGGATCTTCCTCCTTCTGCCACTGCATGACGGATATCATACTGAGCTCCAAAGTAAGCGGGATCGACTTTCTCCAATATTTTTTTCACCTCCCATACAGAGGCTCCAACTTTGAGTCCTGAGTGATTTTGATAACAACCGACAATGTTGTTTACCCTATTAAATTCACCTAATTGCCGTACCTTCTCCATATAGAGTTCCAAGGACTGTTCTAAAGTTAAATCCTCCTTGTACTTGAACCAATCCGCTCTATAATATTTAACGCCAAGTTCAGCTGCTGTTTCAATGACATCTGTGTCCAACTTGTTGGCTGCATCTGAAACTGCAGTTGTCATCATCATACATGTGGAGCCAGATGCTTTTATATCTTTTATTGCTTTCGGTAAATCGGATGTTACATTCTCTGGCAGAACATGGCCTTTTGGTCTTACCGTTAGGTCTAATCCATTGAAACCTAGCTCTGCTGCCATTTGTCCGGCCTGTTTTAAGTCTAAGAATTGCAGATGCTTTGAGAAAAGGTGCACATCTAAGTCGTCTTCAAGTTGAACCTTTTTGCTAGCTCTGAGAGGCATGGAAGCAAAGGGTAGAGCTGCGGTTGAGATTCCTAATTTATGTATAAACTTTCTCCTGGATAAACTCATATTAATTTTCGTGTGTTGAAGTCTCAATTTATACAATTTTTGAGTAATGGAGATAAACTATAAATGAAATATGCAGGAACAGTTATTCTACACTAGCTAGTAAAGAGAATTAAGTAAAGAATTATTTCTTTTTGAGTAGAAGACTTTCTTTTTCGTATTTAACTTTATTGTTTTCCTGCCGTTTAATTAAGGTCTGCTAATCCTTTTAGTTGGTATTCAGAATTTCTTAACTATCATTTCCCAGTCGAGTAAGTTATTTTTTTATCAGTTTCTTTTTGTAATAATTTGTTGAAAGTTGAATAAGTACGACACCAATCACGGTAGGTAAAAGAAAATTGAGTGTATTTTCTTTAAATACATTTTGTATTGAAGTAAAAGCAGTGACAGCGGCAATAAAGGAAATACTCATTCTTTTTAAGTGTTCAAAATACCAATCAGATTTTCCATATATCTGCTTCTTCATGGGTTTCCTTAGGATGTACTTCGCAATATCTTCAATTGTTGTAAAAAGAAAAATTGAACCAAAAACTGCAAATATAATTGCAAAAGATTTTTGATCTTTCAAATACAAGCTAACAGAATAGTATAACATGGCAATAGCTACAAGTCCGCCTATAGTAAAAATTATCTTTTCGAATAAGGTTAATTCATTACTTTTTAAGCGTCCAATCCGAGCGCCAGTTAAAGCAAAATAGAAACCAAAAATTCCAATTGTTGTAATGAGTGCTCCGCCAAGGTATGCTCCAGATATTAGAAGGAATAGCCACCCATACAAATATACATTTCCGATTATTCTATGGGTACTCCCTCCTTTTTTAAGTAAAATTTGTAGCAATCCTGTTGCAAATACGATGAAACCAATGATTGAATGTATATGAAGAATAATGTCTCTATCCACTATTTTTTATTTTTGATTTATTATTAGATATCAACTGTCGATATTCCAACAACAAGAAGTTGAAACCCAAAAATCTTCGACTCATGATTATGCATCAGACATTCAGGCTGGATAATGTAATATAGTAAATAATGTAAAAGCGTTATCCAATGATGCAGGTTTCAAATGCAGAATTCATTACTTGTATTTACAAAAGGGGTAAGTTGTAATAAGATTTTAGTTGCTTCTTTCAGACCTAATGAACAATTAATTTCTGTGAAAAGATCAATTCCCTTAAGCGTTCTTAAGATCAGGTTTTGTGCCGAAGTGGAGTACGGAGTCGTTTAAAAATAAGGAATGATTAACGTCAGGGATATTAGATACGTTTTGGAAAAGATTGTCGGATTGAAAATTTCAAAATTTAACTTTCGAGTAATTAAGGAGGCATGTGCGCCTGTAAAGAATGAATCGTCTTTAGTATTCTGTTTCAGAATAGGGAATTAAACTTCCTTCGGATTATTTAATTTTTGAAGGAGTTTTTACGTTAGCGACGGATATAAATTCAACTGAAAAAGGGCATTATCAGTTTACACGATTGATTTCATAGCAATAATGTTTTTCGTATTGGGGGTGACTAAGCATATCAGGATGACTGAATTCTCCCTTTTTTATCATCCCTATTTTTTTCATAATTTTTTCAGATTTGTAGTTATTTATTGTACAGACTGATATTACTTTGTCAATAGCTAATTCATTAAAAGCATATTCAAGACATCTTTTGGCTCCTTCAGTTGCGTAGCCATTTCCCCAAGCACTTTTTTTTAACCTCCAACCAATATCAATGGCCGGCGTAAATTTTGAATTATACTCTTGGGAGGCAAGACCGATCATTCCGATGAATTCCTTGGTCTTTAAAATTTCTGTCGCATAATATGTAAATCCATTTTCAGAATAATGCTTTTTAAGATTGTCAATGAATTCTTTCACTTCTTTTTCTGACAGTACTCTTGGAAAATGTTCCATGACCTCCTCATCTGAATTTAGCTTTAAAAATTCTTTCAGATCTTCGTTTCTCCAATGACGAAAACCGAGTCTTTCTGATTTAAATATGTAAGCTGTATTTTTCACTTTTACGTCTACTGCAATTTATGGATGTGTCGTGAGAATGTGTTTCTGTCGAATAAAATAAGAGATAATAATCTTTAAAACCAATTCTTCTTTTTAAAAAATAAGAGCATGCCGACTGTAACCAATATCATGACTCCCCACATTATAAAATAGCTGTATCTATATTTTAGCTCTGGAACATATTCGAAATTTGTTCCGTAAATCCCAGCAATGAAAGTTAATGGTATAAAGACCACAGAAAAGACCGTAAGGAATTTCATGATGTCGTTAAGCTTGGTACTAATTGTGGTGTGATAAATGTTGAGTTGGTCAGACAATATTTCACGATAGTTATCTGTCGCATCATTTGCTTGACTAATATTGTCTTCGAGTTCTTTAAAATGTATGTTCGTGCCTTCAGTTATAAAGTCAGATTCGGCTTTCGCCAATGAGAAAATCATTTCCTTTGCAGGCTTTATGTTTTTTCGTAAAAAATTTAGATTACGTTTGTGATTATTAATTTCAGTAATAATATCTTGATTAGGATTGATAAGGAGGGTCTCTTCTAAAGTTTCGATATTTTCTCCCAAAACGCTCATGACATATAAATAATTATCAACAACAATATCTAATAGTGCGAAAGCTAAATAATCAGTTCCTCCATTTCGTATTCTCTTTTTCTGTTTTCTAATTCTCTCTCTGACTGGCTCGAACACATCTCCTCTTTGTTCTTGAAAAGAAATTAATACTGTTTTTGTTAAAATCAAACTCAGATTTTCAACCAATGTTTTTCCGGTCACATCGTCCCACCTCAACATTTTTATTGTTATCAAAATGCAATTATCATATTCAATAAATCTTGGTCTTGCTTCGGTATTTAAGACCTCAGCCATCACCAATGTATCAAGAGTAAACACGTTTGATATTTCTTGCATCATTGAGGTATTATGAATACCATCCACATTTATCCATGTAACCGTGTCGCTGTGTTGAAATTCACTAACTTCTTTGACGTTTTTTTTGTCATCTTCGGTAAGACTAGTAGAGTCAAAATCTATAATTCTTAAATAAACTTTATCAACTTTTTTTTCTCCTCTAAAAATAAGCTCATCAGGAGCTAGACCAATTTGCTGTTTATAATTTCTTTTAAACTTTGTCATCATTTGATTTATTGAAATCGATTTTCTAGATTGAAATAGCCTCTGTATGGCTTTCACGAATTGCCATCGTAAGATAGCAAATATAATCTACAGGATTAAAATTCCTAGCGTGAGGAGTGAGCTCTATGAATCTACAATATTAGTGCAAAGGCGATAGGGGAGCTATCATTTTCTAGTATGGTAATGGGAATACATAAATTAGAAGCAAATTTACAGCATACACTTTATAAAAAGCTTGAGAGCGCAGACTGTTGAAAAGGATATGTAATTTATATATTGAAATATTCTGAAGTGAAATTATTTTTGACTTGATTTTTCCTTTTCTTTTGAAAAGCATTTAAATAAATTTTGTAGCTTGTTTTTAGCTCAAAAACAGGAAAGTATTGAACAAAATAGACCAATGGATAATAGAATTAGGACTCTTGTCTATGCTGATGTTTACATGTAATTTAATTTGTAAAGTTTTGATAGACCTAGCTTAAACATGACAAAGTAGATTTCACCCTTGTCTTTATTTGGGCACGGTTTAGACGATGTTTACATGGCTAAAGACCAGGCTAGATATTTTCCGTGATGTGTAATAGATATGTTGGCCTCCAGTTTAATTTTATTACGATATAGCTGAGGTATTCCTGATGTATTCTTAATAATATTGATTTCAGTATTTCTACAATCTAGGTGGAGGCTTATTTCATTCTGGATCAAAGCATAATAATCTACTGGTAGCTTTTCATCGAACATAATGATATCATGAGCCACCTCTAGAAGCTTGTTCTGAGTTGTAAAAGTGAAAATATAATCTTTAGATTTTTTGGTTGTGGTGTTGTAGCTTTCTCCCTCGATAAACACCATTCCCTTTATATCATCCAGTAATTTACATGAAAGTTTGGATGGATAGAAGGAACGCACTTGCTTAGATCTCAGATGTAGTTTGTAAGCGCTTTCTTTCATACTCCAGAATCTCCACACTCCATGGAATGGATCAATTGATTGTGTTATATAGTCTTGTTCACTTTTGGTAAAAACCTTAGCTAAAAATCCTCTGCGTTTCCAATCGCTATATTTACGGGTGAAATCAATATCTATGATGTCATTACCGATCACTTATTTGCAATTTTAGATTGAATGACTTCTAAGGATGCCTTGACATTGAGCATTTTATCCATGGAATCATTGTCAATTTCGATGTCATATTTATCTTCAATGTCTAAGGCTACATCCACAAGATTAGCAGAATTTATTTTAAGATCATTAATGAAGTCAGTGTCTTCATTAATATTTGCGAAAGCATCTTCATCCTGAATATATGGCTTTACGATTTCCTTTAGATCGCTTATTAGTTGGGCTTTATCAAACATGTGTTATGAATATTTTTTAAAAATTATACAAGCATTTACATCACCAAATCCAAAACTTGCCTTGGCTACAATATTGATTTCTTTATTCATTATTTTCTTAGGGATACTGGCTTCAGATATCAAATTGGAAATCTCATCACTTGTATCTTCACAATTGATATTCGGGAAAATAAATTGGTCACGAATCTGTAATACACAGGCGACACTTTCTATAGCTCCGGCAGCCGAAAGACAATGTCCGACCATTGATTTTAGAGAATTGATCGGAGGGAAAGATTCTTGAGGAAGCTCTAATGCTTGCACCCAATTTTTTATTTCCATGTAATCATTCTTCGTAGCCGTTAGATGACCATTAATTGTATCTATTTCTGAGGCATTTATTTTTGATGCTTTAATGGCTTTTCTGATGCATTGCTGAACTGCTTTATCATTTGGAATGGTCATTGAACCACCGTTGCGTTGCCCCCCAGAGTTCAAATGTCCGCCCAGTATTTCTGCATAAATTGTAGCCTCTCGAGATAGCGCACTTTCCAATGATTCAAGCACCAATGCTCCTGCTCCGCCACCAGGAACAAAACCGGAGGCGGTGGCACTCATAGGTCTTGAACCTTCCGTCGGATTGTCATTGTGCTTATAGTTCAGCACGCGCATCGCATCAAAACCTCCCCAAAGATAGGCCCCATCGTCGCTACAGCTACCGACCAGCATGCGCTGAGCATGGCCATTCACAATTCGATCATAGCCCATCATTATGGCTTCTGTTCCTGTGGTACAAGCTGAGGAGTTGGTCGTCACTTGATTACCAAGGGCCAATATCCCACCTAGATAAGCACTGACACCGCTTACCATTGTCTGAGCAACTGCAGTACTTCCTAGTCTTCTCACTTTACCCTCATCAATCTTATAGATCGATTCTCTAAACTTATCGACGCTAGAGGTCCCCGTTCCGAATATGGTTCCGCTATCAAAGTCAACTTCTTCTTGTATGGATAATCCCGCATCGTCCCAGGCATCAATGCCTGCCACGCAACCATATAAAATGCCATGACTATTAAAATTTCTTAATTGTAATTCAGTGAGGTATTGTCTTTTGACCGCCTCATCGATTTCTGGTATGCCACCGATGCAACAAGAGAAGCCTAGGTCCTTTAATTCCTGAAAATATCTTATTCCAGATGCTCCATTCTTTATGGCTTCAGTAAATGCTTCAATGCCAACACCATTAGAAGCAACGACTCCTAAACCTGTAATAACAACTCTTTGAGAGCTAGGCAATTCAACATTTGTATTTTTATGACTCATAAATTAATTCTAAGTTTTTAGCATACCTGAGATGGATCCTCTACAGACAAGTTGTTTCTTTTCATTGTGCATTTCTACCTTACATTTTAATTTATTAAATCTATAATATTCTTTTGTGCTTTTAACCCAGACCTTTTCTTCTGGTAATACTGGTAAGAAATAAGTTATGGCAGCGGAGGTCATGGCTATTTTTATATTTGAATTTAATTTCGGTGCCTCTCTTAAAAGATAAATGCCTAAACATACAAGCCCAATCTGAGCCATGGTCTCCGTCAGAATTACTCCGGGCGTTATCGGGTGGTCTTTAAAGTGCCCAGTGTAAAAGGGTAGTGCAGATGAATAAGTGTAGGTACCTGAAACAGAATTTTCATCAATCGACAATATTTCATCGACGAATAAAAAAGGATATTCATATGGAAGGAATGATATAATTTCTTCTGATGTCATATGTTAGCTAAGATGTTCGCCACCATCTACTGGTATTATTGTTCCTGTGATCCATTTTGCTTCATCGAGTGTTAGTAAATATACTGCATCCGCTACATCTTCAGGTGTGGTTAGTCTTTTATTGGGATTGCGTAAAAGCGTATTTTTTATTATCACATCATTGCCTGGAATCATTCGTAAGGAGGCTGTGTCCGTTACTCCTGCCTGTATACAATTGGCTTTGATTCCCAAGGGAGCGAATTCCATAGCAATATTTCTTGTGATTGCTTCAAGCGCTACTTTTGCGGCAGAGACTGCCGCGTAATTTGGCCAAGCCTTTGAATTTCCCTCACTGGTAAAACTTATGATTCTTGCATCTTTAGTAAACAATTTATAAGCCACTATATCCTTAGTCCAGTCGTACATGCTGATGGCCATGCTATTTATGGTAAGCAGAAAATCATCGTTCTGTAAAGTTGTTTCATCTGAAGCGTACATGGGCTTCAAGTTACCTTTGGCTATGCTGTGGACTAATACTTTTAAGCTACTTTCAAGCTTCATTTTTTCTCTTAGGTCCTGCAGAATTTTCTTTCGATTTTCAACTTTAAGAGCATCCATATTATGGTGCACTAGTTCAATATTCCAGGTTGCTTTTATGTTATTAAATACTTTTTCAATGGAAGGAATTTCGCTTCGTCTTTCTCTATAGACTAAGCATAAATTCATACCATGCGATGCTAGCTTCTTTGCCGTGGCCAAACCTAGTCCGCTAGACGCTCCCAGTATGATTGCCCACGCACCGACATGTGTATTTTCTGCTACCATCTCAATAAAAGTCTTTGCGCAGTAAAACCAGGACCAAAGCTGAGCATCAATCCAATATCTCCTTTTTTCGGTTTTTGCGATATAAATCTTTCGAGGACGTATAGGACGGTTGCGCTAGACATATTGCCGTATTCTCTTAGGATTTCTTTTGTGTTATTTATATCCTTTCCCAGCGAACCAAAAAGTTCTTGTATGGTGTTGACAATTTTTTTGCCGCCTGGATGAAAAATCAAGTGGTCAACATCTTGAATTTTCATGCCGTTATTTTCTAGAAAAGGATAGACGATGTTCGGGAAATGTTCGGCAATTTTTTCTGGCACTTCTTTATCTAGAACCATCTGCAATCCGGTGTTGGTTAACTCGAATCCCATCATGTGTTCTGCGTCGTAAAAATGGTACATCGAGTCATCAATGATTTCAGGGCCTGATTCCTCCTCGTAGGAAGACAAGATTGCACAAGAGCAGCCGTCACCAAAAATAGCAGCACTGACTATATTGGTCATAGAAAAATCGTTCAATTGAAAGGTTGATGTTGGAGATTCTATGGCTAAGATTAGTGCTCTTTTATTTGGATTGGCTTTAAGGAAATTATGAGCGTAGATAAAGGCTGATACACCTGCGACACATCCCATTTCTGTAACTGGAAGTCGGACAACATCCTGCTTCATGCCCAAGCGATTAATCAAGTAGGCATCAATAGAAGGGATCATAATTCCTGTGCAGCTTACACTGATGATATAATCAATATCTTCTGGTTTTAAATCCGAAGTCTTTAAAGCACTCCTTGTGGTTTTCTCCGCTAACTCGATACATTCCTTTTTATAAATTGCATTCTTTTCTTCAAAGGAGGTTGCTGTGAACACTTCTTCCGGATCCATAATTGAGTACCGACGATCAACACCGGCATTTTCGAAAATCTTTTTTGCCTTGCGTTGATATCGTGTTTCATGTCCTGCCAACCATACATCAAGAAGCGGCAAGATATCCTTGGTTGTCCGCGAATATTTTGGAACTTCTTTTACTACTGTAGTTACTTTGACGCTCATTTTTTAAATATTATCCATTGGTAACGGAACGCCCACTTCCACTTTATTCGGCTTTTGCTTTTTAATTTATTGGCAAACCGTTCCAAGTCTTGTCTTTTAAATGCTTTCCGAATAGACAATTTACCGTCTTCCTTCATCATGTGATTGCTCACAAATAAAGTTATCAATTGAAACAGGTGATATGCCATCGGATGCCTATGCAGATCATTAACGATGACTCCTATGGTTGATTTTTGCTCTAAAGACTCTATGAGATTAAAAGCAACTTGATCCTCAAAATGATGAAGAAACAAGGTGCATAAAGCGATGTCATATTCAATGGCTTTGAACTCAGCTGAGAGCACATCCTGTTTTATATATTTTATGTCTTCATAGTCCTTTGATAACTCAATAGCATAATCAATGGTAGCTTGGTTGGCATCTATCCCTAGCATGTCGAATTGATAACCTTTAGCTTTTGCCATTTTACTCAATGCACGGAGCATATCGCCATTTCCACAACCCAAATCAACGATGGATATTGTTTTATCTTTAGGATAATCCACGAGCAATTGCATAACGCCTTTGATGGTCAATTGATTACCTCCGAGGAACTGGTTGATGGTAGCGATCTTATCTAGACTATCGATCAATATATCCCCAGACATGTCGAGGTCATCCATTATCTCCTCTTCCTTGCTTCTATGTGTGGTATCTATCCACATTTATACTATTTTCATAGGTTTACCGTGCGTCATTTTTATTATGCTTGGCAATATAAAAGGAAATACTTTGATCAACGAGGTAAGGACTTCGGTAATAAATCCAATTCTGAATAATCTTGCGATGATGTGCCCCGCTGCCAACCTTGATTGAAATTCTGATTTCCACCGTTGAATGTAATGTTTTTCTAGTTCCGCTCTAGATTCAAAGTTGCCCTCAAAGTATTTATAAATGAGATCAGAGGCCATATAAGCAGACCTAATGGCCATACCCATGCCATTTCCTGCCAATGGATGAATAAGGCCGGCACTATCTCCACACATAATGACATGCTCCTCGACCATCTCCTTCATTGAGAATGAAATCTGGCTTATACTGAGTGGTTTTTCAAAAACAGGGGTCATATGATTAAATGCCTCTTTCAGATACTTGTTTTTACTTACCACATTCTTTTCAAAATCAGCAATATTTTTATACTTTTTAAAGGACTTGTAATCTGTAATGTAACAAACATTAATTTTATTAGACTCTACTTTAGATAAGCCACAATACCCTCCATCGAAATTATGTAGACTGACTTGCTGGTCTGGAAATTCACCTTCATAATGCGCTTTTACTGCAAGGTAGGGTGCGCTTTCTTTCATAAAAGATCGATTGAGATTTACATCCAAATTTGATCGTTTACCAAAAGCACCGATGACCATCTCTGCTTCGTAGGTATTAGCGTCATTTGTTGTAATGGTGAATTTATCATTTTCAAAATGGACGTCGGTGACTGAAGCGTGGATGATTTTTACGCCAAGCGCTTTGGACTTATTGGCTAAAGCATGATCTAGGCTATATCGACTGATTCCAAACCCACCAAGTGGAAGTTTGGCCGAGATTCTTTTACCACGAGCAGTACTAAAATTTAGTGTATCTATTTTTACAGCCCCATGATCAAAAGGATCAAATTCTAAAAACTTGAAATAAGGTAAAACTTCGTTTGAAATGTATTCTCCACAAACCTTATGTTTGGGATATGTGTTCTTCTCAAATAATAAGACCTGCAATCCTTTCTTGGCCAAATGAATTGAGCTCGTAAGTCCTGCTAATCCACCTCCCATGATTATTACTTGATACATTAAAAATTATATTTATCATTTTACATCTTACAGTAGCAAATGGTTCAGAAAGTAAAGGCTTAAAGCTACTGCCAATAATTTATCTTTTATGTGTACATGTAGACCTAATTAGATACTAGCTTTTTCCTCAGTTAACAGATTTTAAGACTAATTTCAAGGACTGTTTATGTATCCTAAGCTTATTTTGTTTTATGCCGGATGAAAACTTATAAAATGATTTCAAAAATTCAATGTTCAGCTCCCGTCTAAAAGATCATTTTGTATTTGTTGCTTCTTCATTTGCGCAAGCGTAGAATTATAAAAAAATCGAAATAAATAAAATATACAACAGTTTAATTTTTCCATTCATTTACTTAGCTTCCGCCAACAGACAGTTCATGCAATATTAATGACATAAAAGTATTATAAAGGATATCTTCAACAAAAAAAATACAACATGCGCTATACAATTTTACTTGCTAGCTTACTAATCATATCGTCGTGTAAAAATTCAACTCAAGAATCAAAGCCCACAAATCCTGAAGTGAAAATAAATTATCCGGCTGAATTGGTTCAGGTTTTTGACAATCATGGGGGACTAGACAAATGGAAGTCAATGAAATCGATGTCTTTCAAAATCGTAAAAGAAGAGGGGAATGAAAAGCATAGCATAGATCTTCAAAATCGACGTGAAAGGGTAGAAGCAAGTAACTTCACTTCAGGATTCAATGGAAAAGAATATTGGGTAGAGGCAGATACAACTTACAAGGGCAATCCAAAATTTTATACCAACCTCATGTTTTATTTCTATTCCATGCCTTTTGTGCTTGCAGACGCAGGAATAAATTACTCGGATACCGAACCTTTGGAGTATGATGGAAAGTCCTATCCTGGAATTAGAATATCATATGGTGAGGAAGTAGGAATGAGTCCGGAAGATGAATACTTTTTGTACTATGATGCCAAAACTCACGAGATGGCTTGGCTGGGATATACTGTGACGTTCTTCTCCGGTGAAAAAGCTGAAAAAAAATCATACATCAGGTACAATGATTGGAAAGATTTCAATGGTCTTAAACTTCCAAATAGTCTGACTTGGTTTAAGGTAGAGAAGGGTAAATTAATCGAGCCAAGAAATACTCGAAAGTTTGCTAATGTAATGATTTCAGAAAATGCAATTGATGATGCTACATTTGAGAAAACCGCTGGCGCAAAAGTAGTTGACTAAGAAAGTGAATCAATCTCGTTTTTTACGACAGTAATTAATCAATAAGTATAATTTTTGAAGGGAATGTGTCTTTATTTCGAGATTTTTTAATCACATACCAAGCTTGAAATATATCAAATGTCACTCCTTCACTTTCAGGTACTAGCCTAGGTTTTTTGCTCATTCCAATTCACAAAGTTTAAGCACCGCTGAGAAGCGAATGCTTCACATTTGTAATATTTGCTTAGATAATTTAAGCTTTTCGAACCATCTTTTAGGCACTACTTTATAACCAGTCTCGCTCGTTCTTTGAGATCTTCAATGTCATTTGGTTCTTTAATGGTTTCCTCTCCTAGGAATAAAACCATCTTAGCATGCTTTATGACTGCTTTTTTGTGATTCTCAGTTTTCGTAAATTTTTGTATGGTATCCAACGCCTCCATCAGTCGAATAATCACTGCTGCACTGCCCGCTGAAAATTGGCGGATTTGATTAAAAGCTGCGTCCAACACTCCTTCAAATTTCAAATTTTTGGCGATAATTCTAAGATTATTTTCTTCATCATATCTGTATTTTGATGGAAATTTTGCTTGTGCTAAATAGGACATTGTTGATGACAGGTTATCAATGCATGCAATGGCAGTAAATGGATCATTTATTCCTGGTGATAGTGCGCGTAAAGCTATTTCTACCATCTGATGGATCGAGTATTCAAGGTCTTGTTGGGGTGTTTTGGTTTTTCCGATCACAAATTGATCTAAGAGCTTTTTAATATTTTCTTCTTCCCATTTTGAATGGGTCATTAACTCTCCAATTTCAATGTCTTTTACTAGATAACTCCCTGGTCTGTGGTGCATCTTTAATATGGAATCGTGTTCGGTGACCAGCTCAACCAGAACTTCTGAGGAAATATATTGGAGATATCCGCTTTTAGGTGATTTGATCGAAACATTAATTGGATAATCTGGAATGGATGGATTAAAGTCTTGATTTCCAGCATTATCATTCTCTTCACCCATTTTTTCTCCAAAAAGGGTTTCTAATTGCTTGGCGATGAAGTCTGAAATGTCAGAGATAATTCTATCCGCCTGTATGCTGACCGCAATTTGATGAATGAATACAATGAGCAAAATAATATTAACTACTGCGGCTAAAATAGCAACGAGGATAGAAATGGTCGGAATAAATACATAGCCATCATTATCTTTTACGGAATTCAAAATCAACAGACAATACAGATAAGTTGCAATATATGAGCCCAACACTACTTGATTCAGCTTAACGTACATGAAGTTTTTTATCAATCTTGGACCGAACTGGGAAGAGGCAAGTGTCAGTGCTACCAATGTAACGGAGAAAACCGTTCCTGCCACACCGATCATGGCTCCAGAAATAGTCGTCAGAATACTCCGGGCTGAATCAGAGTTGTTAACGAAGAAGAAACGAACCCACTCCTCCTCAGGTATTGTTAATGCATTATCCACCACTACGGTTATCACCGAAAATAGAACGGCCATGCAAATAATAAGCACTGGCAAAAACCAAAATGTTGCCAGCAATTCTTTCCAAAAGAAGATGAGCTTTTTCATATGGTAAAGAAATGGATTTTTTAAAATTTTCATCAATTTATCGTTTAAAATGTAATCGGTTCTATCTAAAAACACAAAAAGAAATATTGATTCATTGGTTAGCTGCCTATGTCTATATGCTTAGGTTAATCAGCTCTTGGGTACAAAAACCCATCTAAAAGTTATTTTCAGCGGGAAGTAAGATGTACAGACGGATCAATAAAAAATGAGGTCCATCTAATTATAGATTAGCCCAAATATTTCCATTTGCATCTTCCTGTATTGAAAGGATTTTATTACCTCATAAACCTTCATCCGTTGTAAAGTATTCAAATGATATTCCGTCAACTAGGGCTACACCTTCTCGATTACTTCCTATCCAATAATTTTCTTTACTGTCCTGAAAGATTGAGCGAATTCCATATTTAAATTTTAGGCTATCTATTTTAACTGTGTTATCAATTTCAGATTTGTTAATTTTCTTTTGGGGAGATTTGTTTTTAACACAAGACGGGTTCAGGGTGAAAAATAGAATTAGGTATATCGTATTATAAAATATTTTCAATTAGTTTTTTATATGGCACGGAAGGAATTGGTGATATGTGACGGATTCACCGATAGCCAATCTAACATCATCATTACCTTATCATCTGGCGGTGTGTCCTCTATTATTCAAGAGTACTAATTTAAGAATGTTCTTTGGATTAAAGCGTAATAGAACAGTATATAAGAGGATGGGTATTTGAGAGGAGCGAACCATCCATAAGTTTAATACAACTTTTGAAAACCTAGATGATGTTGCCCTTAAAACGGCTTGTTATTGAGCGAACTGGAGAAGGAAACTATGAACATAGATTTATCAATGTATTTCTAAAAGCCTTTGATAATCCATTTTAGTGAATGTTGAAAAAGGGTTAATAATGCCATATTCCCGCTGTAATCATTTGCTTTCTTTTTACTTTAGTTTCATCGTCTCTAAACGCATAACTTTTTGTATCTCTGATTTATGCGAGATTTTAGAGGGGCAAATAGCCCTTTTTGAGATAGAATGCCTCTGAAACGACTGAAAGTTGAAAAGGTTTTATTGAAAAAAGCCTTGTTGATTGATATTAAACAAATTAAGTGCTGTTCTGTTATAATATTATGGTTTTTAAATCTTCTGATGAACTCTTACAATTTACACCAAAGGGGATTTGGTGTAAGCAAGCGGATGTCTTTATCGACCCTTGGAAACCCGTAAAAAAAGCACTCATTACACATGGACATGCTGACCATTCTCGCTATGGAAATGCAGCTTATTTAGCAACAGAAACTGCTGCGCCTGTTATCAAATATAGATTGGGAGACATTAATATTGATACCATTCCTTTTGGTAAAAAATTGAGCATCAATGGCGTTGATTTTTCCTTTCATCCAGCAGGCCATATCTTAGGGTCTGCCCAGATTAGAGTTGAATACAAAGGAGAAATTTGGGTGGCTTCTGGTGATTATAAATTAGAGGATGATGGTTTGGCAGAACCATTCGAATCCATTAAGTGCCATACTTTTATTACCGAATCGACCTTTGGCTTACCCGTTTTTAATTGGCGGCCACAAGCAGATATTTTTGGAGACATCAACGAGTGGTGGCGTAGCAATGCAGAAGCGGGCAAAGTGAGCTTCATAACAGGCTACTCACTCGGAAAAGCCCAAAGAATACTGCAAGGATTAGATACGAGTATTGGTAAAATATATACCCACGGGGCCGTTGAAAACATCAACGAAGTAGTCCGTGAACAAGGAATTATATTACCCGAAACCATTCGAGTTACGAAAGAAATTTCTCCCAAAGATTATCCAACGAACCTGGTATTAGCTCCTCCAGGCGCATTGAATAGTGCATGGATGAAAAAGTTCAAACCAATTTCGATTGGTATTGCTTCGGGTTGGATGGCCATGAGAGGGGCTAGAAGAAGGAAAGCTGCCGATAGAGGATTTGTATTGTCTGACCATGTAGATTGGAAAGATCTGAATCAAGCCGTAAAAGAGACGGGTGCCGAAAGAGTCATCGTGACTCATGGTTACACATCTATATACACTCAATATCTACGAGAAAAAGGACTGACGGCAGAGGCTGCTGAGACAGAATTTACTGGAGAAAGTATTGATGGCGAAGGAGACAAAAAGGAAGTAGCGGATTAAACTACTGAAAAAAAGCTATGAAAAAATTTGCTAGTTTATTTACCAAATTAGATCAGACTACCAAAACTCTAGTCAAGGTGGCAGCCCTTGTAGAATACTTTGAGGAGGTGGATGACAAAGATCGATTATGGGCGATGGCGATTCTTTCTAGTCGACGACCGAAACGAACGGTTAAAACCAGTTTATTAAGACAATGGGCGGCAGAATTGGCAGATATTCCCCTCTGGTTATTTGAAGAAAGTTATCGAAAAGTAGGAGACTTAGCGGAGGCTATTGCCTTAGTTTTACCCCCTGCCATAGAACAACACGAGGCATCCTTAACTCATTGGATTGGGGTCGTCAAAGATTTAGATAAAAAGGAAGAGGCATATAAGAAAGAGGTAGTGATAAGCACTTGGATGGGATTAACTTATAACGAACGGTTTGTTTTCAATAAACTCATTACGGGGAGTTTTAGAGTGGGGGTCTCCGGAAAATTGATGATGCGGGCTGTGGCGCAATTTGAAGACCAAGAAGAAAATACCATCGCTCATCGCCTGATGGGAAATTGGACGCCCGATACGATTACTTATGAAGAATTAATTAGAGCGGAAAATCCACTAGACGACATTTCTAGGCCTTATCCATTTTATTTAGCTTATGCGTTAGAGGGCGAACCAGAAAATTTAGGTAGTCCTAGTGACTGGCAGGTCGAGCGAAAATGGGATGGAATTAGAGGTCAATTAATTGTTCGGAATGATAATTTATTTGTCTGGTCGAGAGGGGAAGAATTGGTTACAGATAAGTTTCCGGAGTACCATCCATTGGCTGAATTATTACCGAATGGAACAGTCATTGATGGTGAAATTTTACCTTTCAAAAACGGTTTACCATTGAGTTTCAATGTTCTACAGACTAGAATTGGTCGGAAAAATGTGACTAAAAAAATATTAGAATCTGCCCCTGTTATTTTAATGGCTTATGATTTATTAGAATATGAAGGGACAGACTTGCGCCAAACGCCTTTAAGAGAAAGAAGAGCATTATTAGAAAAAATCCTAGCCGAGAATCCTACCAATGGCATAATCATTTTGTCAGAAATCGTGGAGTTTGAGAAATGGGAACAAGCAGCCATCGTAAGAGCTGATTCTAGAGCGAATTTTACAGAAGGCCTGATGATCAAGAGACTAGATTCAGACTATAAAGTGGGTCGTAAAAAAGGGGATTGGTGGAAATGGAAAGTAGATCCGATGACCATTGATGCGGTGATGATCTATGCCCAGCAGGGCAGTGGTCGGCGAGCTAATATGTATACCGACTATACTTTTGCGGTTTGGGATGGTGACAAATTGGTCCCATTTGCGAAAGCGTATTCTGGTCTCACCGACAAAGAATTTAATAAGATAACGGCTTGGGTTAGAAAAAATACCAAAGAGCGATTTGGTCCTGTCCGAAGTGTCAATCCAGAGTTGGTCTTTGAGTTGGCTTTTGAAGGAATCAATAAATCAACTCGACATAAATCTGGTGTTGCCTTGCGTTTTCCTCGGATGCTGCGCTGGCGAACGGATAAGAAAATTGAAGAGGCGAACACTTTAGAAGATTTGAAAAAGATGTTAGAGCTCTATGGCTAGCAAAAACGAAAACTGGAGATATCTCACTTGCCTAAGACAAAATTTGTTTTACAACCATAAATAGAAATAGGTTAAAAATGCTTTGAGCAAAAAAGTATGAACCCCTTTCCATTCCAAGTGTCGGCATCGAAAGCACGTTTCCAAAGAGAAAGGGGTCTTGTAAATGGCTCAACGCTATGTGGTAAAACTCTAAAAGATTTACAAATAATAAACTTCAGATCAAATAACTTGTAGTACTATTTTCTCCGCTGCAGACAAACTGTAATCATATTTACCATCCGTATAATCTTCAAAAAATGGTAGTTCTTTTTTATCGATCAGTTGCAAAATATTAGGATGCACATAATAGTTTTTGCACACACTCGGCGTATTGCCTAATTCATCTGCAACCAGTCTAATTAGAATGTTGGTAAATTTCTTTCGAGGGGCATTTTCCTTTTGTGCTATAGCCTGTGGATAATATTCTACCGCCAATCTACTTGCGACCCAAGTTCGAAAATCTTTACTAGAAAATTCCTCACCCATAGATGCCCTAATATACTCATTGACTTCATCACTGTCTATATTTTGCCAGTCTCCGTTTTCATCTCGATATCTGAATATCTCGTACCCTGGCAATTCAGCGGATTTTCTAATAAACTTGACTAGATCATTGTCATCAATCGCTACCGTTCTAATTTTATTGCTCTTTCCTTTATATTCAAAAGTCAATCCTGATCGGTCAATATCTAAGTGACGGCGACGCAAGGTTGTTAGCCCATACGTTTCATTTTTTTTGGCGTATTGTTGATTACCAATTCGAATGCCTGTTTCATCTAAGATTAGCAGCATCAAGGCTAGGACTTTTGATTTTTGCCAATTCTTTGCCGATATATCTTTTAAACATTTTTTTCTAACCTTTGGTAAAACCTTCCCAAAGGATTTCATTTTGGCAAATTTTTCTGCTTGCCTTTGCCTTTCCCATTCCGAATGGTAAATGTATTGTTTGCGTCCTTTCAAATCTCTTCCGGTCGCTTGAATATGCCCATCAGGCCATTTACAAATCATAACTTTGTCCCACATTGGAGGGATGATCAATTTTTTTAGCCGATGTAGTATTTTTTTATCTGTGATCTTATCCCCGGTTTCATCATAATATTGAAAGCCTCTTCCATATTTTTTCCTAACCATGCATAAGTCTGTATCGTCTATGTACTTTATTTTTTTGATCATAGTTTGATAGTCTAAGAGCTTGTTGAGTGTATGTCTTTGAATTAAGAAAAGACATTTTTTCAATACTGAGCCTAAATTTCTAACAAGATTTAAATACTCTGATAGGATAAATCATGTAAAGTTTTAGGCAAATGATTTACTACCTTTTTCCTTGGGATTCTATCCTAATTTAACTTTTTAAAGTTAAAAAATATCTATTTATTAGAACTCCTTCAAATTTGTTTTCTTTACAATTGATTTTTTTGATACGACTGGTTAGTTTATCGTTTGTTCAACTATAACACTTGCCACTGAAGTCAAGAACCATCCTCCCTCGGGGGGACGTAAGGTGAATGCGCTGCGGTCATTTTTGGATTCCGCGATGGGGTCGGGTTGGGAATCCTTCAAAACATCAAAACCTGTCGCTATCGTAACAAGCTTGATTCTAATGACTACCTTTCTTAATATGAAAAATCACATAAATATTATCGTATCCTATGGTTTAATTCTTGCTTACAGCCTTGTCCTTTCTGATAAAATGATCTATGGAATATTTATCCCAGACTCTCGGCAATAATAGTAAACTTACCAAAAGGATTGCCCGATACATGACATGCGATAAATCCCAAATCGGCTGTGCTAATCCATGTCCGAAGGTCACAATAATAAGAACAGACGATAAGGCGTAAAGCGCATAATTTGTTTTCAATCCAAGGATCAAGAGTAGTCCTCCAATTAATTCTATATATGATGTATAGTAGGCGGTTGCATGTATGATAAAGTCGGGCAGTAAGTCTTTATACGTGCCGTAAAAAAAATCTGCTTTATAAACATTTTCGACACCCATCGTAAAGATTTTTCCAAAGCCTTGCATTAAAAATATTAATCCTAAAAGCAAACGAATCGTTAATACAGCCATAGATCTATTTAATTCCATAATTTAATTTAATTAATAATGCTTACGATCCCATGGTCGAAATGCCAAACGAAGTTATTCTTTATTCGTAGCATTACCTTTGAATCAATAATTTAATCACATCCTGCACACCTGCGTCTTTATCCTCCATTTTTATGATGTACAATCCTTTAGGTAAATGGGAAAGGTCGATCTTAGTTTTTTGGTCAAATATATTTTGCGCAAGCATCATTTTTCCCTGCAAACTAAAAATGTATATATCAACTGGATGTATTCCATTCCTTATAATTTCAAGCTGGTTATTGGCAGGATTGGGGGTAATATCAATCAAGCGATTTTCTGATGAAAGTAGCAACTCTTTCGCTGAAACCGCCGCGTTAATTTCCAAACTTAATACGACTGGTAAATGATCTGACATGTGATAAAGTGATCTAAGTAAATCATAGGGAACATTATCTATTGTACTGCAATCAATCAGATCTTGATTGTAACAAGTTCCATTATTTCCCAAGGCTTTATAACTATCAGCTTTGTAAAAAATTTTGGCATCTGAGTTCATTAATTGTTCCGATAACAACACAAAATCAAATCGATCATCCATGCCTCCACCAGAACCATCATCTAGGCTCGATAAGCGTGTCGATTGAGTATATATATCTTGGTTTGGAAAATTCGATCCGGCCCAACCAGGCATATTAATGGGGTCATATAAGGTATTCGTCCCATTTGCGTTGAGCAGCAATTGATACGCTGGCTCTCCACCATAGTACACATTAAAATCTCCAGCGACAACGACGTTACTTTCTGGCGGTAAAAGTGAAATATGATTATTTAATACTTCTACCATGGAAAGTCTCAGTTGCTCGTTGGCAGAACCCTGCGATGATTTTAAATGCGTAACATAGGTGTGCAATATTTCTGTTGATTGTGTTCCATCCTCCTTAAGAATTCGCAACTGAAAATAGTTGATGTCTCGATAAAGAGTCTCAATAGCCTGCTCGCTGACCAGTTCAAAAACAGCTTCATTATAGATTAGATTTTGCTGAAGTCGCCAGGTGTTGCTGGGGTTTGAAATTTGAGGTACATAAATTCCTGCGCGATAAGCTCCGAAAAGTGTATTAAGTTCTTCCGCAATATCTTGCAATCCTTGTTCACTTTTCAATTCTTGTAACAGCAACAAGTCAGGCTCGTAGAAATCTAATATTTTACTTAAGGTATCAATTCTATTGAGCATTTCCCCTTGTGGATAATTCAATACATTGTAACTCATTATTTTAATATCGCTTTGGGCAAATATTAAGTTACTAGAAATCATCAATAACCAAAAAATGAAGTTGTTTCTCATATAAAAAATGGTTCGGGGTCTAACAAATTTATTCAATATTACAAAATCATTTATTCAATCACCAGCGCTCTATCAATAAAGATTTTTATGTTTATCTATTGGGCCTTTCCTGATATAGTGGCTATCAATTTAATCCTATATGGTTGATCTTTTTGTAAGATGCTAAGTGCTGTTTCTCCGTTCTTATTTTTAAAGTCTGCAGGGCAACCATAATCTATTAATTTTTGAGCCAGCAAGGGGCGATGTTTTATTGGTGCATTAATCATGACCAAAGTCATAAGTGGGGTGTTGCCATCCTTGTCCACTGCTCCAAAATTTGCTCCTGCAGTTTTCAGTATATCTAATACTGGAAGCATCTTTTTATCCATACTCCCTAAATTATGTAAAGGCGTTTGACCGTTGTCGGTAGTAATATTAGGATCAACACCTAGGTCCAAAAGTTTCTTTATCGTCTCAGTCATTCCCGTTTTTGTAGCTGTATGTAAAGGTGTAACGCCTGGCGAGAAGTGATCAACATTCTGGCTATATTTTTTAGGATTTACTCCCTGATCCAATAAGTAAGTGGCTACTTTTGTCTGCTTATTATCTAATGAGATATACAGCGGGTCACCAAAAGAGTAAGTCTCATGGTCTGCTGCTTTCCAATGTTTTTTCACCAATGACAGCTTGCCATTTTTTAAAGCCTGCTCTAAAACTTCAGTATCGGTTAAGCGTTGCACAGAAACATTCATCTCTATGGTGAGTGTAGTAATAATCGCCGCGCCTAGCAATACTATAAGGCTAAAGGGTAAGAAATATCCCACAGAAAAGAAGGGTAGATCACTTAGGAATTTTTGACATATTAGATAGGCAATGGGGATGGAAATAGGCCATAGAACGGACAGCATAATCATTAATGGCCAAGTCTTATCTCCCAAAGATTGCGAGAAGGCTTCATATGCCATTGGGCCATGCAATAAATATATAAAAGGTTTAGATAGACCAATCAGCAAAGCTCCGGGAAGACCCATAAGAGGCATAAAACCTAGTACGGAAATGATAATTGAGATGATGATAGTCTTAGTCAAAATTGATTGTTTTCATAACTAATAAGTCATGTAAAGTTCTAAGATTTTCAATACTTTTCTTAATCCTATATCCGATAAGATTCTTTAAGTACGAATAGAATAATTATAGATTAATAAGTGAAATTGCATCTTCAACTTGTATATCTGCCATGTCCAAGACATTTTCATTTTTAATTTTTGAAGCAAGTGACAATTCCGAACATGAAAGTAATACAGTACTTTCATCAGAATAATGCTGAACCAAATCATTGAATTTTTGCAAGGTTGCTTTTGAGGCAATTTCAGAATATACCTGCCGTCTGACAAAATCAATGAACTCTAAATCTTTGGGCTTTGGTTTTTTAATGTCTATTTCAGAATTTGCAAAAGCAGTCTTGATATAATCTGAATTCATAGTATACCTTGAGCCGAACAATACTGCTTTCGTTTTATTTTTTAAGGACATCCTTTTTATGGTACCTGAAATTGGATGGGCTAATGGTATTGGAGAATCTAAATCATCCCAGACGGCATCAACTGTTTCATGAATGGTAATATTAGGTATTACGATACACGCAATATCCTTATCAAGCATTGCTTTTAAATACCGGGCTATCTTTTCGTCAAGTGAGGCAGAGCGATGTGGTAACAAATTATTTATAGCCTCAAAATCTGTAGAAAATAATGTGAAAGCTGGTGCATTATTTGAATGCTTGTCATTGTATGAATCATTTACAAGACGAATGTAGAATAGGGTAGAAGCCTGCCCCATTTCTAAAATTCCAATTAATTTTTGGGTATCCAATTACGACCTATTGAAAATATAATCAGCGAAATAACCTTTCTCGTCCGTTAATTTTTCGACAATTTGGAAGTCTGTACTTTTAATTAGTCGCTCAATAATTTCATCATTGTATTTTCTTGAAATTTCAGTAGCTATTTTTTCGTCTTTTTGAAATTCAAAAGTTTTATCCAAAGCTTCAATATAAATTTCTTGCTTTTTTAAACTCATCAAAAAACTTCTAGCAATACCTTCATCTTCGGTATATGACGGTCGATGATCAAATTGATCAACATCAAAATTAGCACCTAATTCTCTGTTGATTCTAGTCAAAAGATTTAGATTAAAAGCACGAGTAATCCCTTGACTATCATTATAGGCTGGCAGAACAATAGATGCCTCCTTTTTTAAATCAACACCTAATAATAACTTGTCGTTTGTAGTGAGGTTGGAACCCAACTGATAGATAAATTCTGAGGCAAGATCATCAGACATGTTCCCAATATTAGAACCCAAGAATAGGATTACTTTCGGATGCTTGGTGTTCTTAAGAGAAGCTAATATCTCAAAGTATTCTCCTTTACGTTTTTGAATTCCGAGTGCAGGTAAGTCCTTGCTTAATGATTCTTCAAGCTTATCCAGTGCGTTTTGAGAAATGTCTATGGGGAAATAGTCAAAATTAAAATTACGACTTAATAAGCTTTTTAGAAGTTCTTTTGTTTTTAAGCCATCACCGGCTCCCAATTCTATTAATTCAAAATATTTACCTTTCTCTATTTGAAAAGCATCTATAATTTCATTGGATTTATCTTTGAAAACTTCGAATTCTGCTCGTGTTAAATAGTACTCTGGAGAGTGCATTATTTTTACAAAAAGCGCATCTCCAACTTTGTCATAAAAGTACTTGGAAGGAAGTGTTTTTGGCGTTTGACTCAAGCCATCTTCAATATCTTTTTTAAACTGCTCGTTCATGTTTTATTTTACTAATCGGATTCCTGTAAATTGCCATCTGGCATCGGGGTGAAAAAAATTGCGGTAGGTTTTTCTGCTGTGATTGGGTGAAGTAGCAATGGAAGATCCTCGTAAGACCATTTGATTAATCATAAATTTTCCATTGTACTCTCCAATGGCACCTTCCGCCTTATTGAAATTTGGGTAAGGTAGATATGCACTATTTGTCCATTCCCATCTTGTACCCCAATTAAATTGTTCTGAAGCAACCTCCCATTCAAATTCTGTTGGCAAGCGCATTCCTTTCCATTCTGCAAACGCCGACGCTTCATAAAAACTTAGGTGTTTTACGATTGATTTTGGAACAATTTTTTGCAAACCGGTCAGTGTGAAATGATGCCACTCGCCTTTTATTTTATGCCAGTAGAGTGGAGCGTTAATTTCGTTTGCTTCTACCCATGACCAACCTTCATCTAACCAATAATTAAAATTGGAATATCCTCCATCTTCAATAAATTGAATAAATTCTTCATTCGTCACAAGGCCTTTACTTATTTCATAATCATGAAGGTATACTTTGTGTACGCCCAATTCATTATCATAGGAAAATCCAGTTCCCTGGAATCCAATGTCATAAACTCCTTCCTTGACAGCATAGAAACCGGTTTCCTGATTTTCTTCATTTTTTAATAGTGAAGTATCTGAATCATATACGGGGAATAGGGGATTGTGGCCCAACATATATTTTATATCTGTAAGTAATAACTCCTGATGCTGTTGTTCATGATGAATGCCTAAGGTAATAAGTTCACTTAGCTCATCGTCTAGTTTAGTGGAAATTAGATCTAACAATGCCTCATCTACATACGCTCGATATTTATAAACTTCTTCAACACCTGGTCGGGTCATATTTCCACGATTGGCGCGGAAAACTCTGTCCCCAGCATTATTATAATAGCTATTAAAAAGAAAATTATAATCCTTATGGTATTCCTTGTAATCCGGCACATGTACTTTAAGAACAAAAGTTTCAAAAAACCAAGTAGTATGAGCCAAATGCCATTTGGCAGGACTGGCGAAGATTTCCACTTGTACCACGTGATCTTCAATGGTCAGTGGCTTACATATTAGTTGAGTGTGTTTTCTCGTATCCTGAAAATGTTCGCTTATATTCATCTATTAAGTGTAAGGTATTTTAATTTTTATCTGTTATTATTTATGTTCTGGTTTGCGTAAAGATTCCAACATGGTAGGAATCAGTTCTGAAACAGTAGGGTGCGGTTGAATAGAATCTCTAATTATTTTAAAGCTAGATCCGGCATACATAATATTAACAAAACTACTGATAATTTCATCACCTCCTACACCCAAAACCGTTGCGCCTAGAATTTTTTCAGATTTTGCATCTACGACCACACTCATATAGCCGTTGGTCTCTCCTTTTTCTTTGGCCCTTGATATTTTGCTCATTGGACGCTCGCCCACCAAAATGTCTAAACCCTTTTGAATTGCTTGGGCTTTTGTCATTCCAACCCTTCCTAAAGGTGGGTCTACGAAAAGTCCATAGGTGAGGATACGATCAGAAACTTTCCGATCTTTGCCGTCAAATCTGTTTTCTGCAATTATCTCGTAATCATTATAGGCCGTATGTGTAAAGGCTCCTTCACCGTTACAATCGCCCAGCGCGTATATCCCTTCTACATTGGTCTCCAGATAGTCATTGACTTTTATGAATCCCTTATCATTGGAATTTATACCCGCGTTTTCTAATGCGAGTGTATCGGTATTAGGTTTTCTTCCTACCGCTAATAATAGGTGACTTCCTTTAATATCTACTTCTTTCCCTTCAGAAACTTTAGCAGTAACGGTAACAGAATTTTCATCAGTACGCTTAGCGCTAATGCATTCTGCATTTAAATAAAATGTCACGCCCTCATCTTCCATAAAATCTTGAATGGCCTTGCTTGTTTTATTATCTTCTCTGCGAATGATCCGTTCGCCTCTTTCAAAAATTGTAACCTTAGATCCGAACCTTCGGAACATCTGTCCAAATTCCAAACCAATATAACTACCACCGACAATGATCAAATGCTCCGGTAATTTATCTAATTCAAGAATGCTTTCATTAGTTAAATAAGCAGTGTCTTCAAAGCCCGATGGTATGTAGCTTCGGCCACCTACGTTGATATAAATTTCTGGGGCGGTAAAAAGTTCACCATTTACCTCAATTATTTTTTCTTCTTTGAATTTAGCCGCGCCTTTTATGTAGGTAATATGATCATTGTCTTCGACACCTTTTGTAATACCGTCCACCGATTTTTTTATAAGAGCGTCTTTTCGTCTTTTAATTTTTTTCATATTTGCGACAGCGCCATCAGGAATCTCGATACCCAAGTCCTCCCCATGATGGGCATCCCACATCCTTCTTGCACTTGCCACATATGTTTTAGTTGGAGTGCAGCCGACGTTTAAACAGGTGCCTCCAAGGTGCTTTTTCTCAACTAAGGCCACTTGCATTCCCGCTTTGGCCATTCTAAAAACCAAAGGAGTTCCAGCCTGGCCAGAACCAATGACAATTGCATCAAATTTTTTCATAACATTCTAATATTTATAATTAATCGAACGAAATATTTAGTTCCACTCGGTGAATTTCTGGTTTATCAATTTCTAATGAAATAATCTAAAGATAAAACGGGCTGCTTTTTTGGTCAATTCAGAATAGGAAGTAAAGGAAAGACCTCGAAGCGTTTTCTGATTAATTCTCGTCTGGACTGGATAAGGATAGACCCTTTTGGTTAGGGTGCTCACAGATACATTTGCGTGTTTAGCAAGTTCCATTTCCTGAAGAATTTCTCCTGCATTAGGAGAAATCAACGAGCCAGCCAATAATTTTTTCTTGGATTTAGTCAGCCATAACGATTCGTGGCCATAGGTATATTCCTGTATTATGGCTCGATCATCTTCTTCTAGACTTTGGTCTTGGCGGTAATAATTGATACCTCTTTCATCCATTTGCTTCTGGGTTAATCCAAAGTGCGCTACCTGTGGTTCCGTAAACGTCACCCAGCTCAAATCATGTAAAGTATTTTTCTTTTTTAAAATCGGGATTAATAGATTACGCCATAATTGACGAGTCATTTTCTCTGCTCCGTGCGAGAACATATAGGAGCCTGTGGAATCTCCAACAGCATAGACGCTAGCGTTTGTGGTTTGAAGATAATCGTTAACTTTTATCTTGCCTTTTTCGGTAAGTTTTATACCCGCTTTTTCTAGTTTAAATCCATCCGTACTTATGTCTCTACCTACAGCTAGTAATACTGCATCACAGTTTATTTCCGAATGCTTACCATACTCAGCTTTTAGAAAGGCTTTTCCATTTTCAAATTTGATTACTTCTGTATTAATGTAAACATCAATGTCTTCCTTTAAAAATTTCTGCTCTAAAATCTTGCTAATTTTTTCAGTTTCATTTTGCAGCAGTCGATCCCCCCGATTGATAATCGATACCTTGCTGCCCAATCTTGAAAATGCTTGTCCTAGTTCACAGCCGATAGGTCCTCCTCCAATGACGATGAAATCTTTAGGTAGCTTTTTGCAATCAAAAAATATGTCTTCATTGGTATAAACAGGAACAGTGTCCATTCCTGGAATCTCAATATGTCGTGGAGAAGAACCGGTACACAATAAAATCAATCGACCCTCATAAGACGTTTCATTTACCTTAATAACTTTTTCTGATTCAAAGGATGCAAAACCTATGATGACATCAATGCCCTTTTTTCTAAGGCTTTCTGCATCTTCTTCATTTCGTATAGTCTCTTGCTTTCCATGAATGTATGCTAGGACCTTTTCCATATCTGCGACACCTGTAGCGTTCAATCCAAATTGTTGCGCTTTTTTTGCAGCGTGGAAAAGAGAAGAAATATGGATCAACGCTTTGGATGGAACACATCCAAAATTGGTACAATCTCCACCAAAGTATTCTCCATTTTGTTCAATGAGCAAGGTTTTCAAGCCGATTACGTTAGCTACCCCTGAGTTTGCTAGACCCGCACTACCAGCTCCAATTACAATGACATCATATTTTTCCATAAGACTAGTTCTTTGTCATCCAACCATATTACAGATAACAATTATACTTACGATTGTTTATAATTATTTTGATTAATCTACCCTTGATTTTTTCCTCTTGGTGTAGTTAAATCGCATAGACATTATCTGCTAAAAATAATCATTGAGACAGCTATTAACGCTTTTACACCTCCAAAATCAACGAATTCGTTCTTTAAACTAAAATAAAGTGCAATGTTCGGAGGTTTTTATCATTTTATCGAGATGGTTCCCTCTATTTATTTATTTCAGTAAAGACATCTATAATGGAAGGGCTGCACGGAATGCATAGCTTAAAATATTAACCGGGTAGGTTGGCAATAAATTCCGGCCTTGGCTTGAACTATTATTTTTATTGATATTCAGGGTTTTCAAATTCCCATCGCTTCCCATCTTTCCATTCATCTGCAGAATTTCCGTAATTAGAGTAACCACCTTGAGCTTTTAGCATGGAAGCTAGGTGCAGTATATTATAGGTCATGAAAGTTGCGATCTTATTGGTGAAATCAGTTTCAAAGCCTACTGGTGGATCAATTTTCTCGCCTTGCCATTCTGTATCTCCATAACTTGGACCAGGTCCCACTTCACCAATCCATCCACAATCCGCTTGTGGAGCAATGGAGTAACCAATATGCTGCAGAGAATATAGAATACCCATGGCACAATGTTTAACACCATCTTCATTACCTGTGATCATGCATCCAGCGACTTTGCCATAGTAAATATATTGTCCTTTATCGTTGGTCTTACCGCTTGAAGAATACAACCGCTCGATTAATTTTTGAGCAACCGAAGATTTTTCGCCCAACCAAATAGGAGTTCCTACAATAAGGATATTCGCATTGATTATTTTATCAAAAATCTGTGGCCAATCATCCTTGTCCCATCCATGTTCCTTCATATCTGGTTTCATACCTACGGCTACATCATGGTCGATTAACCTAATTTCCTCTACTGACACTTTCTCATTTTTCATAATTTCCTGAGAAAGTTTCATCAGTGTACTGGTGTGGCTAGTGGCAGGCGATTTCTTGAGGGAGCAGTTGACATACACTGCACTCAAATTACTAAAATCGTTTCCTTTCATACTTTTATTTTTTAATTTATAATTTTTATTTCTGTTATTTCAATCGAATCAAAAATAAGAAATCTTGCATATGCTAAATGTTTCCATTCAACAAAAATGCAGCTGTGAAATCTTGTGTCTTTTCTATTTATTATCAACTGATTGGTAGATTACGATCACTTAATTATAGTCAATCCGAAGGTTCCTCTATATTGATAGCCATTACTGCAACATCTACATTTTTATATTTTACTTCTTCAATCTTCATCCATCCAAGTTTTTTATATAGTCCACCTTCCAATACTTCCGTCTGTAAATAGAGTTTGCTGATTTTTAGTGCTTTTGCTTTTTTAATGGCTTCTAAAATAAGCTTTTTTGCAATGCCTTTATTTCTAGATTTTTCAGCCACATAAACCCCTCCTAACCAGTATTTAAAACTAGGGTATATTTCCATCTCATGCTCTTTTAATTGTGCAACTCCGACCAACTCCTCGTTTTCAATTGCTGTTAATATCAAAGGAACTTTATTTTCGTTTAAATAGCAGCCTAGTTTTACAATCTCTTTGTCCTCTGTATGTACATACGCAGAACTTCCCCATTCTCTATAGTACCAATTTGCTATTGTAGGAATGAAATTTGGATTTTTTGTCAATAATTCAATTTTCATGTAATAAATAAGTTTTTTGAATCTACAACCATAGTAGAAAGTATGCTCAAGAATGACTTATAAATCATAGGTCTTTAGATTAGTTTGTTTCATTAGATTTGATGACAATCATCGTGATGGCAGAGCCAGTATGAATTATATGGATTGTTATGTGGATCCCTTTGAATTTATATTTTGCTTTTGATGTCCGTTTTATTCTGAATTATTCAGTCTATTTTTAGAACGGTAAATTCCAATTTTAAATTGATAAATTGAGCCTTGATCTCAATCATTCTCTGTTGAGTTTCTACACTAAAAATTGATCTACCTATTTCTAGGTCCGAGTATACATTTTCGGCTTCAATTCCATCTTAAGTAATATACCAAATAAAGGTATAATTGCTAATTATCCATTGCGATTAAAATCTATAGATTATTATAATTTGAAAATTGTTAATTACATCGTGGGATTAGAGTTTTCGTTTTCTTTTGACTCACATCACTATAAAGTTATCGTTAGGCCATTAGGTTAAAACCTTATTATATGGCTGAAATAAAATTACTTTCTTCTATTCGGAATAAATCATAAAAAACTGCCTTCTGTTCTCCCACATAGCCCTCTGTGCCACTTAGCACTAGATTCCCTTCTGCAATTACATGATAATTATTTTTAAACTTTATGGTTTCACCTTTTAGTTTCATCTTAAGCATCCCCATTAATAAACCATAGACTCCATCATTGACATCTCTGTTGTGCTGGATATATAATTTGAAATTAAAAAATGATGCTGCACCACCATCTTCTCTTATCATGCATTGATCAATAAATCGTTCAATGAGAGCTCTATTCGTATCTGTCTTTTCAATCTGATTAGCAATTGTTGGGCCGTCACTTTCTGAATGTTTGGCAGGATTTAAACCTAAAGAGTCATTCATATTACTCCATTGTTCTTGAATTTTTTCATCTTCAATTCTTAAAATATCCCACCTGAATTTTAAAGTTTCTCCCAATGCTCTACTGTGCACGGCTACCAATGAATCATCTTGTATTATTCGGATGGGTCTCATTTGATGAATACTTGAATCTGAGTTTCTTTTATCAATAAAAGTGTCCTTATCTCCCTTCCATTTTTGTTCTCGACTGATAAAGTTGTCGCTAAGTAACGACTCTAATAATACAGCCTCGTCCTTTGGTGCAGTTACAAAATTATAAGCTATTTGTTTCTCTTTGGAAAGTTTAGAAGCTTGTCCTGTAGTAATTGACGCAGGTGCCGGGTAACTTATTTTCTTAGAACAAGAGGGCAACGTAAAAATGAGTGCCATCCCAAGAAAATATGCAATATTGTTGATTTTTAAATTTTTCATAATTATCAATTTTGCCTCTATTTTTCAATTAATATTTAGATCAATACTTCTTCATCACGGATGAAATAATAGAAATGCTCGTTTGATTATTGAGTTTTTGGAGTAATGTTTATATTTTCATTTTCGGGTTTTATAAATATAGCTTTGAAAGCTGAACGCTTGTTTCTTTACCATAAATTCCCGACATTTTTTGTTGTCACAAATGTAAGCTTCCTAAAAACTACGGCAATCGAAAAATTTATTAATTCATTGAATGATAAAGAAGGAATCAAGCATGTCATTATAAATCCCGACGAATACCAAAAGTTTTAATGGTAAATCTAAAAGGCACGAATTGAAAGAATTTATGTTTGTGCAGATAGGTTCCTCGCGCAATGGATCTAGGTTTACAGAGATCCGGAGCTCGTTGATTATCAACACTGTGATCGAATTAATGCTGACAATCATTTCTCAAGAAAAAGTAGATCCTAATTGGTCTATTTCATTGTCCTCTTATGATATTAATCATCTCTTTATCTGGTAGTCCTTGTTTTATCGAAAGCCAAAATCACAAAGAGCTTTATGTTTCGACCATTCATAATTATTTCTTGTACTACAGGAACAATTTTAGTTCTCAAATATTTCATTCTTAACTTTCAAGACCTTCTCTTTTAGAAAATCTACAAAACTACAGGCCATAAAATGAGACCTATTATCAGCAATTTGGAAATCTATGTGGCTTCCTTTTTTTATTGATTGGTGGACTGAATGTTCTATTTCCTTATAATTAAATAGTTCGTCCTTATTACCATGTATTACGAATAGCGGAATTTTTATTTTTGATTCATCATAAATTCCTGCCATAGGAATTCCGGCACTGAATAATTTTGGATATTTCTTTATGTAATTCCAAGTAGCTATTGCACCACTACTATATCCAGTGATTATTGTTTTATCCTGTGCCACAGGCCAGTACTTTTTAATTTTTCGGATGAGGTCTATTGTTTTATTTTCATTCTTGGGATCTGTCCACAATAAGCCATTAGATGATGGGATAATTATTATTCCTTTTAATGTATCTAGCGCGGGCAGAGCCAAACAGCTAGCATACTCTTGATAAACATTTGGATCGCCAGCCCAGTGTAATGCTATAATTAGTGGCACTTCTTCATCTTCTTTTATTTCAGGTATCGATATTTTGACATTCCATGTTTCGTTATTCGTTAGCTTAAATGTATGGTCATACAATCCTTTTTCAATTGGGAAGGTTTTAATTTCTTTATTTTTAGTAACTGGGCTGATCTCTTTTTTTACATCAACTTGCGATTGACCTAAAATGGATAAAATTGAAAGCAGAAATATGCAAAAGTACTTTTTTGGTTTCATTTTGGATTACATCATTTACTTAAATATCTACTACTAATTGCACTGGTATTTCACTCTGTTTCATTATGGAGCATTGACTTTCTTATTAAAAATCCAATAAGCTCGTTAGCTTCTATTTCAGCTATTATACTTTTTGAGAAATAAATTCCTTCTCCTTGTAGATGTATAATGTCGTAATTGTAAGACTTTTTGAGATGTATGTTTAATGCATTTCTCGAAAAATTTATTTGATTATAATCTTTAAAGTTTTTGTAAGTTACTTCTTTTTCCAGATCATGATCATAAAATGTAGATAGCTTAAAGTCAATCATCTCATTTTCAATCATAGGAAATCCAATCATATAATACTTTTTGTCAAAGGTTTCAATTTTTGCAGGTATGACATTTAATTTTGGCGTTTTGTATTTTATAATGATCTTGAATGCTTTCTCCGATAATAAAAATTGAAAGCCCATTTGATGAGGGCTGTAGTTGACAACGTCTATATCCTTAGTCCTTTTGTAGGACGGAAAGTAAGTAATTTCCGAAATATTCTTTTCATCAATTGCAACAAAATTCTGATCGCAGACTCTTTGAAGATTTTCCATATTCGCATCTATGAATTCATTGAAAAAGACCATTTCTTTTTTTGATCTAAATGATTTCTCTCCCTTCATTTCAACTGCATAAATCCCATTTGGACTTCCTGTGATTGCAGGTTCATATTCAACATCTATTTCTATATATTTCATTATAGTTTTTTAATCAATGGATGATTCTATATTGCGACTCTGCGAAGTAAGAGAAAATTGATATCACGAACAACTAAGGATTGACAACCTTAAGATTAATTCCAAATTAAGCTTTATAATCAAATTTTAATCGCTCAGATTTTGAAAGGTACAATAAGCTTGTAAATTATTCTGGCTCCGCTTTTGCGTTTATATTTAGTCTTTAATACTTTTATTGAGATTTATCATTTACCCGATTGACTTAATGCCACTATAAAATTTGTACCTTAAAGGATTACTCACTTAATGATCTTCACCTATGAAATACTTCCTTTTAACTATCTGCCTTACCTTATTTTTTTCTTGCCAACAAAATGAACCGCCAAAACCCATAAAGAAATACACCATTGAACAATTCTTAGAAAATAATAGCATTGGTGGTGGAGCGTTTTCAAAGGACGAATCTAAATTATTAGTTAGCTCTAATGAGTCAGGTATTTTTAATGTATATGAAATTGATCTAGCGACTAAGTCAAAGAAGGCCTTAACTGAATCAACAGAAGAATCATTTTTTGCTCAAGATTATGTACCTGATTCAGATGAGTTCCTATATTCTGCAGATAAGGGAGGAAATGAAATTGACCATATCTATTTGATGCAAAACGATGGAACATCTAGAGATCTTACACCGGGAGAAAAAGAGAAAGCCAATTTCTGGGGCTGGAGTGATGACAATCAACACATGTATTATTCATCGAATGTAAGAGATGACAAATATTTTGACCTCTACAAAGCGAATGTGGGAGAATGGTCACCTCAAATGATTTACAAGAATGAGGATGGCACAGACATCAGTGATTTCTCAACAGATGAAAATATGTTTGCTCTATCTAAAACGGTCACCACAAGTTCCAATCTACTGTGGTTGCTCAATAAAAGTACCGGAGAAAAAACAGAAATTTCAGATCCTGAAAACCCTGGGAGTTATGGTAGTTCAGGCTTTAGTAAGGATGGCAAATTCTTTTATTATACAACGGATAAAGGTAAAGAGTTTACCTATCTGAAAGAGCACAACTTAGAGACGGGAGATGAAAAGATCATATTTGAAACAAATTGGGATGTTGCATACAGCTACCTGAGCGAGTCTGGTAAATACAGAGTTATAGGTACCAATGAAGACGGTAAAACCACCATTCGAATCATTGATCAATCGACCAATAAACCCATTGCCTTGCCCGACATTGAAGGTAATGTAGTGGGAGTTAATATTTCTGATTCTGAAAAGAAAATGCGCTTGACGGTTGGGACCTCTAAAGCTCCTAATAATATCTATGTCTACAATTTTGACTCAGAGGAACTCACTAAATACACGGAAACACTAAACAGTGAAATCAATGCAGATGATCTGGTAAGTTCGGAAGTCGTCCGATACAAATCATTTGATGGGGTAGAGATTCCGGCAATCTACTACAAGCCCTTAGAAGCAAGCGCGGACAATAAGGTGCCAGCTTTAGTTTGGGTGCATGGAGGGCCTGGGGGACAGTCTCGTGTTGGTTATTCTTCAACCATTCAATATTTAGTGAATCATGGGTATGCAGTATTGGCAGTAAACAATCGGGGTAGCAGCGGATATGGAAAGACCTTCTATAAAATGGATGACAAAAACCATGGAGATAAGGATTTAAAAGACTGTATCTGGGGAAAGAAATGGCTAGCCAGCCAAGATTATATTGATGCCGAGAAAATTGGAATCATTGGCGGAAGCTATGGGGGATATATGACCATGGCTGCTATGGCATTTACCCCAGATGAATTTAAAGTAGGGGTCAATATTTTTGGGGTAACCAATTGGCTTCGGACCTTAAAGTCCATCCCACCGTATTGGGAATCTTTCCGTACTGCGCTGTACGAAGAATTAGGAGATCCATTTTCTGCGGACTCAACCAGACTTTACAATATTTCTCCATTGTTTCATGCCGATAAAGTTAAAAACCCAGTAATGGTTCTACAAGGCGCCAACGATCCAAGAGTACTCCAAATAGAATCTGATGAAATGGTTGAGGGAATGCAGAAAAATAACGTGCCCGTGGAATATGTAATCTTCCCAGACGAAGGTCATGGATTTGTGAAAAAGGAAAATCAAATCAAAGGCTACGGAGATATTTTAAGATTTTTGGATAAGCACCTAAGGGGAGAAGTCAAAGGGTAGTAGACGTGCAAAAACGCAAAGAGTTGTGAATTCAATAAAAAAATACACTTGGACATGAATGCTCAGGTGTATTTTTTATAGCTAATTACTTGTAATCAATCATTTATGAATTCAACAAAGGGCATTTCGCGAAAGATTTGCAAGCACGTTAAATTAACAGAGATAAGGGTTTCTTTTTCTTAATCTTGGAGCATTTTTTTTATATAAAACTTCAATAGTTTATTGACCTCTTCATAGTTTCTTTCTTTGACCCGAATGTCAGTAAGTCTCGGTAGATGTTCGGCAAAGAAAATCTCATTATTCGCCATTTCGAAAAGGTTGCTCGCGAAAGAATGTGGATATGGAAATTTTGGATTTATTTCAAGAATAACATCTGATACCTTTTGGATGAGAGATTTGTAACTCAAATAAAATCCCTGTTTGTTCTCTTCATCAATGTTCTTCGTATGATAGGATTTGGCAGATTCAGCGATTATGATTCGATGCAGTATATTTTCATTTACAAAGTCCACCGAAGGATTCTCCTTACTGGCATTCACAAAATTATCAATGATGATGCTCATTTTCCGATGAGGGTCGGTGATATTCTTGGTATTAAAATCAATAAGGTAGGAAACCCAATTCCAATACCACACTACAAGATATACCAGAAGATAGTGCTTGTTCTCAAAATATCGGTACAGGGTCGTCTCGTTGGACCCCATTTTTAGCGCCAGTTTCTTAAATGTAAAGGACTCAAATCCAATCTCATCAAACAATAGAATACTGTGCGTAATAATACTTCTCCCCAATTTGCTTTCCAATGGGTTTTTGAGCGATAATTCTTCAGGTATTGATATATCTGATAGTATAAACATGGTTTCAATATATGGATTTGTTACTAATCACTTAAAACTTGTTACTTACAATGACATTTGTTATACAAATAATATGATTTGTTATGCAAATATACTTGTAAGTTATACTTACATTTTATATATTTACGCTATAATAACTTCATAATCATACATAAATAACTTAAAGATGAAAAAGATAGTTAAGCCACTAAATTTAATGAACCAAATTAAGAGCATCGTGAAACCACAAAAGCCGACTAATAAATACAGTAATCTAGACAATTACCAGCCAAACTGGATGTATAGAAATGAGTAAAAATCGCTATAATTGAATGGCTACCTTAGATTGACAGAATTCTAAGGTAGTCTCTCATGTAGTTGCAATACCTTATGAGGCATGAGCTACCTAAAGTTTTTAAGGGCTATAAATTAATAATTTGGATTGCCCAATCTTGTCTTGTCTATCATACGCCTAGGCATTTTTAGCCAGGTGCTGCTTTTCGTTTTTCCATAATCCTAAATAAATCTATAAATATAAGGTCTTGTACAAGAGACGATCTACCCATCTCTTAGGCATGTACCTAATAAAAAACACCGTTGACAACCAATGCTTATTGACGACAAATGCTAGTTTGGTTTTTCGTGTTAGGATCTTATAAATCAATTTGGATATTACGCTTGCAGGTAGTGCATTTCCCTCAGCTGCTTTCATGATCCTGTTACTTTTGTTGAGTAACTTTTCATAATAAGTTCCCTTGTACTCCGCATATTGATCTATATTCTTGCCCCAAAGTTTTGATTGAATATGGCCTGGTTGAATGGATACAACATCAATATCATACATCATCAACTCGCGTCGGTAGATCTCGGCAAGGCTTTCCATGGCGTGCTTAGAAACGCAATATGCACCATTAAAAGGAGTATTAAAAACCCCTGAAATGCTGCTAATCATAATGATTTTACCTCCTTGTATTTTTTTCTGCCGATCACCTTTTAGTAATGGAAGAAATGTATTAGTGACGGTTCTTACCGAAAAGAAATTAACCTCTAATTGATATCGAAACTTATCCTCAGGTATTAATTCAATCGGTCCGCCCAATGCAAAGCCGGCATTATTGACTAAACCACAGAGTGACTGCGTACCTATAACTTCTTTGACTTGGACTTTCGTAGGTCGCTTTGATCAACTTTCCAGGACCGCAGATATAGTATCCGTTGATTTGGTTTTCATTTAAACTTTGCTCCTTTAGAATGTCTTGGATGCTTTTTTATCAACTCTTCCCACTTGTCCTTGCCACGGGGGTTGAGATACTTTATAAGCTTTGAAAAAACTTGATTTCTTGATTTTTAGGGGACGACCTAATATGTATTTTAAACGGAGTCTGACCTTATTAACCATCTGTAGCCGATCGATTTTTTTTCTGAAAATAATGTTGTCTTCATCGCGATTTCCATACAATAGGAAACAGTATGCGGAGGGCTGATCGTGAAGCACTGAAGATAACATAGAAATCAATGGGGTGATGCCACTTCCTGCACCGAAAAAATAGTAATTGTGTTTATTATGCTGACCCGCTTCTCTCTTCGCTTTCGCAAATGTAAAATGTCCATTCAGTTGGAAGCACCTGTATCGTCTGACCAATTTTGACATGATCATTTAAAAAATTAGATACCAAGCCATCTTCAACTCTTTTGATTAAAATACTTATGGCCCACTCATGAGTGGCAGAACAGATAGAATAAGCCCTTCTTACCTGCTTGTCATTTATGCTAAGACTGATGGTTAGATACTGACCAGGCTCAAACTTGAATGCTTCTTTGTCGGCCTCAGGAACAGTAAAACCTATCTGGACTGCAGCTGCGGTCCCGTAGCACAATAGATACTTTTTAAAGGATAAAATTTCAATGGCATTAGGTACAGAAGCTTTTTTCGTTCACTACAATGCTTGGTCATAACGCCAATCCACCAAATTTAATCAATTAAAAGATGTACGCATAGTTACAAGGAGAAGAACGCCTGCGAACTTTGTACATCGGACATCTATGGCCTCGTTTACTAAGATCCAACCTCGGTTTAACTATTTTTCTTTACCCATTCTAAATGATAGTATCCTTGGGAAAGCAGAGATGTTCAATTATTTTTAATATGTAATCCTAAAAGTATACTAAAACCTGTCTAGTATTCTGCTTATGCACTTTTTTAATCTTCGATACATACTTTAGAAAAGTTATTATCCTCTATATAAAGGTATTCTAGGTTTTAAAGTGTATTGATGGAGGACGAGTAAGAAGCTAATTTATTCCCCCTCAAGCCCAAGTAACTAAGTTGTTCTAATAATTAATTTCTTCCTATCGAATGCTGAGACCAATGGCACTTAAATTGTTCATAATTTTGAAACATGAATACGCTTGAAAAAGAATATTATTTCTTCGAACAACCTATTTTAATCAACAGCTAGTTTGAATTTTAATAGTGTGTGTGCTTTCGCAAATGGGTACCTACATTTGCGAAAGCAAACGAAATTAAAATCTTGTTTAAAATCTTGTTTAAAATCTTAAAAGGTCAGAAAATCAGGCAAGCAGATCCAATAGAGCAGTTGCACTCATGGCTACACTCAGGTGATCATGAATGTACATGTGATCATGATACATCTATAAATTTTACTATTTAATAGAAAAGAATTAAAGAAAATTAATCGCTTTAATAACTTTGGTTGATGGTGAAAGTTCATCTTTGCAACCTTAAAAGTAAATTTATAAAACGTCTTATGATCCATAGTCAGAAACTTAGTTTTTTCATAAAATCTTTTTTCTCAACAGTCTTTACTTTAGCAATATGTGCCAGCATTCAAGCTCAGAGTTCAATTATCAAAGGCCAGTTGACCGATGAGAAAGATGAGCCAGTGATCTACGCCAATGTATCCTTACATAGCAATATAGATAGTAGTTTGGTAAAGGTAGAGACGACGGATGAGGCTGGAATTTTTAAGATAATGGATGTCAAGGCTGGAAAATACTTTATCAAAGCTTCCTATGTTGGTCTGGCGGATTTGGATGTGCCTAATTTTGACATTGGGGCCGATGATATGAAGGACTTAGGAATACTGAGGTTTTCAACATCGAGCACGGCCTTGGCTGAAGTGACGGTGACGACGACAAGGGCATTGGTCGAGGTAAAACCTGATCGAACCGTATTTAATGTGCAAGGGACGATAAATAGTGTGGGAGAAGATGCCCTAGCTTTGATGAGAAAGGCACCCAGTGTAACGGTAGATAACAACGATAATATTAGCATTTTAGGAAGGACGGGTGTGAGAATTTTCATTGACGGAAAGCCATTGCCTTTATCAGGAACTGAGTTATCAAATTACCTTCAAAATATTCCGGCGGAACAGATTGATAGAATCGATATTATTACCAATCCAGGAGCCAAATATGAGGCTGAAGGGAATGCTGGAATCATAGATATCCGATTAAAAAGGGATGAAAATATAGGAGTCAATGGATCGGTAAGTGGTAGTATTTCTCAAGGGATTTTAAGAAGATCCAATGTATCAGGCACCTTGAATTATCGCAATAAAAAAATGAATGTATTTGGGAATGTAGGGTATGGAAATAACCATGGTTTTAACAACATGGTATTTGAGAGTTTTCAGAATGGGCTTTTATTAGATGAAATAAATGATACCGATTTTAGATTTAAAAACACCAACTATCGTGTAGGTACGGATTTCTTTTTAAGTGATAAGCATACGGTTGGATTTTTAGTCGGTGGTAATGTTAGTGATAGAGCAACCGACAATGATAATATTATTGAAATATCTGCGGAACCTAATTTTAATTCAATTGATTCTGTGCTTTTTGCGCGCAATAATGCAACTGGAGGTGGAAACAATTACACCCTCAATCTAAATTATAGATTTGATATTTCTAAAGAAAAAAGTTTCAATTTTGATTTAGACTATGGAAATTATAATAGTTTTTCAAGCCGGTTTTCACCAAATAGATATTATCTAACATCGGAGGAAAAAGTTTTTCTAAGTGAACGCATAAATGTCATCGATCCTGAAAATGACATTGACATTTATACAGCCAAAGTCGACTATGAGCAACCGATGGCGGGAGGGGTATTTGGCATCGGTTCGAAAATAAGTCGGGTTGTTTCAGATAATACTTTTCTATTTTATGATGAAGTTGATGATATCAGAATAAGAAACGACCAACGTTCGAATATTTTTGAGTATAAGGAAAATGTGTATGCAGGCTATGTCAGCTACAATAGACCAATCTCTGAAAAATTGGGATTCTCTTCAGGAGTTAGGGTAGAGCAGACGGATGCAACAGGAATTCTATCTCCTTTTGATTCTGCTCTTTCCGAGGCACCGGTACTTCAGAATTACCTCAGTGTTTTTCCGAATCTTGCTTTTACGTGGTCACCAAAACCAAGTAGCTCTTATAACCTTTCTTTTGGCAGAAGAATTAATCGGCCAGATTATAGTGTGTTAAATCCATTTGAAAATAGGTTGAGTGAACTTTCCTTTGAAAAAGGGAATCCAGAACTGCTCGCAGAAATCGTAAACAATGTTGAGTTGGGATGGACCTATCAATATCGCTATAATTTTAAAATAGGTTATAGCAAAACTAAGAATCAAATCACTAGACTTATCGCTCCAGACACGGAAGATGAACGAGCTGGATTTATTACTTGGGCAAATCTTGCGGACCAGACAATTGTCTCTGGAAACATCTCTGCTCCGATGCAGTTTGGTGAAAACTGGAATGCTTTTTTTAATCTAAGTGCGTCATTTATTAATAATCAAGCAGATTATGGAAACGGACAAATCGTAGATGTTCAAGCATTTACCTATACTTTTTTTACTCAACAAACTTTCCCTTTATTCGAAAAAATGAAAGGGGAGATCTCAGGGTATTATTCAGGGCCTGGAGTGTGGGGAGGAGTATTTCAATATGAGTCCTCCTGGTCCTTAAACCTAGGAATACAACGTAAATTTTTAAACGATCAATTGAATATAAAGCTTGCTGCCAATGATATTTTCTATCAAGCTTGGTGGGAAGGAGTCTCCATTTTTGGCGGATTAGAATCTATAGGATCTGGAAAGAATGATACCCGTAGAGTTACGCTAAGTGCCAGCTATAATTTTGGAAATCAGAAGGTCAAAAGCCGGAATCGAAAAACGGGCTTAGAGGAAGAAAGTAAAAGAGTGGGGAACTAGGGTAGATCCTAGTTTTTTATTAGTTCAACTTATAATTCAAACACCCTCATAGACGCATTTCTCTTTTGTGGTTCTCCTTCAATATTTAATGAATTGCATTTGTGGAAACGCAAACATCCTGTACAGCTTAATATTTATTTTAGCAAATTCCGGTATCCAATAAATTGTAAAGTTTAATGATCTATAGAGCGAAATGAGCTTCATAGGACGCTAAGTCCAATACACAAGAAGACAAGAGGACGCTTTCTTATTTTTTTAAATCCTATGAAATAGTGCTTTACTCAGAAAATTCATCCTTATACAAAATGGCATTTTTGTACTCTGAATTGAAAATCTTCTTGATGATATCAAAAGCAGTGATTGTCCCATGAAATTCGTTCGTTTCAGAAACGACAGGTATGGTTTTAAATCTTCCGTCTGCGAATAGTTCTGCTGCCGTACCAATCTTATCGTGTGGTCTTATTTTAACTAACATCCTATTCATAACATCGCCAACGGTAAGTCCTTCGACTGAAGTCCTATTTTCATATTGTTTCCACATATCATAGGTTGTAAGAATCCCAACCAACTTGCCGTGATCGACGACGGGAAGTTGTTGCACACTTTCTTCTAACATTTCATGCGATAACTCTCTCAAGTTTTTCTTAGGATGTGTAACCATCGGACTTGAATTCATTATTGTCTTTACTTCTAGATTCATCATAGGTCATTCAATTTAGTTGTGGAAAATGCGTGCGAAATTTATCCGTAGCTTCAATTAAATATGATACAGCAATGGGATGATTTCAACTAAATATAATAAATTCTAGGTAAATATTTATCTTTCTGTGGGAATTCCTTTAGGATGAACGGATCTTATTTTTTTGAGTTATAGGCTTATGTAAGTCATATTTATGATAAAGTGATAAAGTTACTAAGGTTAATATAATAAAGATGGAACACTTCATAGAGTGAGCATTCTAGGATTACTCTATAACTATCTTATCTGTATTCATATTCATACTGATAAGTATAAATATGTGACCTGTCCTTTCCTTCTAATATTATTTTTCTGATTTTCTGAAAGGGTAATTTAATTTCATTTCGGTAACAAATTGATTCGCATTCAACTTCATTTACTGGTATATAGTCTTTACAACAAAGAATTCCCATGAAATTTTGAGAATCATCAAGTGGCTCTCCATGATTATCAAATTTTAATGCTTTAATACATCTAATTGTATCATTGTAAAACACAAAATTTCTCCCACTGATTTCCATGTGATTATCATTTGTCCATACTTGCAGCTTCTCAAATTCATAATCATAACTATAATTTATTGGATCGACAGATTTGTATTGCGTATGCGAGATATCATGAGAAATAAACCTACTAAGAATGTTATTCCCGGCACTCGAAAAACCATCTCCTTTACATTTCATTGCTACAGTCATAAAGAAATTGGGAGATTTCTTAAAGCATATTCTACTTCTTAAGAGACAATTGTTTCTTGAATCTTTTGTTAAACTAATGTAGGTGTTGTCTGAGTAGTCATATGTAACAATAGTTGAAATAGAATCTGAATAAAAGTAGGTAGAATTCAAAATTCTTCCTGCTATATCAAATGTTTTTTCTGACTTTATTTGGGACGATTCTAATATCGTTAAGTTCAAAGTATCTGAATTACCTAAGGAAGTAGATTTATAGTGAGAGGTATTTTTGCTTATACCATGGATTCGAATTTCTTCTGAAGAAATATTTTGTGCATTTATACTTATGGCTATTACAAGGAATATCGGAATCAGAATATACTCGACATAAAAAGCATCAAAGCCATGAATGCAAATAGTGAGATGGTTTTGTTCGTCATATTGATCTTTTTCAAAAAATAATTACCCCTGAATTTCTAATTGCCTTAACAATGCTTCAATGTAGTAGTAGTCAGCATAAATAATTGGGGCATCTACTTCAAACTCGCCTGGTATACTTCTTACACTATGCTTTATAAAGAATGGAGCTATGTCAGATTGGTATTTTTTAGAATTTAAATTTTCTAATATTGTGTCTGCCCACCCCATGTATTTTTTGGCATTCTGAGCATCATGATTGCTTAATTCATAAAGTCCAGCGGCGGTTATTGCAGCAGCTGATACATCTCGAGGTTCGATTGGAATATTTTGCGCATCATAGTCCCAATATGGAATCAGGTCCTCCGGTAAATTGGGATGGTTAAAAATATAGCTGGCAATTTTTCTTGATTGATCTAAAAATTCTGGGTTCTTAGTATAGCGGGAGGCCGTAGCAAAACCATACAGGCCCCAAGCTTGTCCATGACTCCAAGAAGACTCATGACTGTGGCCTTGATGTGTATTTTTTTTCTCCACTTCTCCTTTTTCGGGATCGAAAGAAACGACGTGGTAGGAACTATTGTCTGAACGGAAATGATTTTTCATTGTAGTATTCGCGTGGTCTTCGGCGATGTAATAAAAGCTAGAGTCTCCGGTTAATTTTGTAGCCTCAAACATCATTTCTAAATTCATCATATTGTCAATAATGCAGGATAGCTCCAAAGATCTTTATTGAAATCCCAAGATCGAATAGCATCTACTTTGGGATTGTAGCGGCGTTCTTAAGGTTTTTGCAGCGGTAATAAAAACATCTTTATACTCTTGATCCTGAGTAATTCTATATGCATTCCCAAAAGGACAATATATCTTAAAGCCTAAATCATGGGCGCCACCATCCTCATTTTCCTTTGCGACAACAGCTGACCGTTGGATGACTGATTGCTTTAGTTTTTCATTTTTGCTGTATCCATATAATTGCCACAGAAGACCTGGATAAAATCCACTTGTGCAGCTCTTGGAGCGGGTAACTTTCAGCTGACCATCTTTATCAATTGTCCTTGGTGTCGCAGTCGAGTCGAAGATAATATTTGCTACATCCTATTCTGCTCTTGCCGTTAAGTTCTCTAATTGAATTTTTGGGAGAAACTGTATTCTGCTTAGAAATGTCATTTTTGAAGTCATAAGATTGACAGCCACCAATTCCAATAATGATGAATAAATAGAGAAAAAGTTTCATGGTAAAAGGACTAGCTGAGGAATTATTTTATTGCATTAGATATTAAAGTGAGTCAAATCCAGTAATGGCTCATTTTAAATTTACTAATGAATTTTTATTTTCTTTAATCCTTTTTCTTTGGTCCGATTCAAATAGAGAAGATTAAATTCTTCCCATGCTTTCTGGTTTGTCTTTCCCCTGTTGAGACTAACAATTGATTTTCTATAGTTGAGTGAAGTGGATCTTCTATGACTATTTGAGATTTAGATATTTTACTCTATTTATCTATATCTCCAATTATGGCTTCATTTGCGTAAGCGTTATTATTCGTGGGCGACGACGTTTTATATTTTTCAGCCTTCTCTTGATAGGTGGTATAATGATCAATGGGAGAAATCTAAATCGCTTCATATTTTATTGTTGTCGATAACGGACAGCTTTTTACATGCTGGCATTACTCTTTTGTACTTTGTTAAAAATTTCATTTTAGTCAGGATAGGCACGAACCTCCACAATCACCACTGGAACAATGGTTGAAATGAGTAGTCATGTGAAGGGTTTCAGTTACTTCAATACTCCCAATTCAAAATATTTAATAAACATTAAACTACACAAAACCAAAAAAAATTAACGATATAGTTACTCATTAAATATCAATGGCGGGTTATATCATAATATCTCATATATTTAATATTAATCTCACCATTAGAAACCACGCATTATAATTCAGTAAATTGCTGTAATTTTTTATCTTTAAATACATAAACATTAATATAATATTAGAATGAATTATATAGAAACACAACCCGGAAAAAAGAAATTAGAGTGGGTGAAGCCCGAATTATTAACTTATAGCAATCCAACATCTCCCCCTTGTGCAAAAGTCCCAAGTGCTAATGAAGTAATAGGAGATCTTGCCGGCACAGAATTTGGGCCGAGTTGATTTTTTCAACAATAACTAAAACGAGGCTAAGTTAACGGATCAGTCAGTAACATACCTTACAAAACGATTAAACGAAGTATGCCCTAATATCTAGGAATTACAAAATTGTAATTTATAAGAAACCCATCTCTTTCGATAAGCTAGAATGCGTTTTTTGCATTCTGCCCGAAAGCTGTCGCGGTTCATTCGCTTGAAGCCTTCAGCTTCACCCTTTGGAATCGCTCTTTCATACTCATAAAGCCTTCTTATCTTTTGGAAATATTTTATGATTGAAGGTTTGGAAGGACTAGTTACTATCTATTGTGCCTTTATTTTATTTGGACCTTGATTCGTTTTTGCCATAAAGACCTTAGTCTTTTGGCTGAACAAGTCTTCAACAACCACATCGATCTGTACACCCAAAAAATTAAACCCTATAGATACTTTACCGATATAAGTTTTATCGGGATGCTTTAAAACCATAAGTTGATTTAGGATTTGATTGCATTGTTTAACAGCTCTACTTAGCTTCCATCTGGACGAGGCTAATATAATCCAATCATACATATATCGGGTATAAAAAACAACACGTTCAGCCATCGCTTGGTCCAGAAGGAGTAGTTATAAAGCCCCCATTATCGGAGACAGTGATTCGTAAATGGATACAAGGACCAATATTTATAAATTAGTTTTATAATAGGAAAATTTTGTATATTCTGCATAACTTCTGAATAAGAGGATTATCGTTCTTTGAATTACTTATATATATTGATTTTACTCATCATTCTTCATTAGTAATTTTCTCTATTTATCCCTAAAGAATTTTAATTTTCTAAAACTCATTCATAAGGACTAAATGCCTAAGTAATTTTATAGATTGCTTAGACATTTTAGTTTGTAATTGTTTTCTTGCTTAGAAGGTGAAGTATCTTTCAAAAAGAAAAAAACGGAATACAAAAAGATTTATGACTTCATTGGTAAAAGCTTACGCTACATAAAGCATCACTGTCACACTTGATGCGAAACTTAAAAAATCATCAATACTATTAGCTATGAGAATTTTTTCGGCTTTTATTAAAGGCGAGAATGAAATTTATCGCGAATATGGGTTATAAGAAGTGCTTTATACGTTAACGCTGAATTATTTATCCTCTTCAGTTAGGATCACTATTACAAATCCCTATTCAACTTCAGTTGGCACATTTAACACCATTTTTTATTTAAAACGGCTCCTTGGATATCTTGTTTATGATTTTTAAAACTACTACCACGAAGATCGATATTTTTTTTGTAATAGCGTGATGGATCCATCTGCAGCTTGGACCACTACATTAATTATAAAGGTACTAACATCATCTGTCTGATAAAATTCAATGGTTAATTTACCATTGTTATCAGATTTTAAATTTCCATTCCAAAATAGCTGAGGCCTAAAAAAAGGCAAGTATTCATTATGGCCTATTTCACCAGGGTCAAATACAGGGAAATCGGTTTCTGGTAACAAGCCACTTATTGTAAAAACATTGTCCAGATCAGACTTTGGTAGATTGATACTATTGGACTTTAGTTTCACTTCTACTACACCTGCTGTACCAAATAACTTATACTCTTCATGAATGTTCCTAGGGTTGTTCATCATAGCGATGTTGTCGACTACATCCATACTGAGATTACCCACAAAATCAGAGTTTCTGGTTAGATATCCATTCAAAATATAAATAGGCGGATCTTTTGCGTTATAGCTTGAATGTTTCGCGCCAGTATTCATAAACATATTTCCTTCAAAGAAGCCATTCTTTTTTCTCATCGTTAGTGGAGTTGAAACCTCCGTCAGAAAACTTGCTATATTTTCAAAGGAAGTGAATTGAGTTAGATCATATGATTTATCGGCTTTAAAAGCTTTGACTTCAGAATTGTATTCTTTTGGTTCGATATTGCTTTCCTGAATTTGGTAGCGTCGAAATATTTTTTTGCGTTGACGACTTAACTTTAAGTAATTTTTTATTGACTGACTATAATAAAGTTTCTTACTGTGTTTTTTATTCACCTTACCATGGATTATCCTAAGGTCAAGGTCCGTTAGATCGAGAGGTAGGAACTGTATGGATTTTTTGTTATAGAATTTTGGAAATTCCATAAGAAATTTACCAGTAGATAAGTCAGGAAGAGTGAGGTGTATTATGTTCTTTCTATTTTCATATACACTGATAATTTTATTCGAATTTATCTCTCCATCAGTCCTCAATGAACTTCCCATGATAAAAATATTTTCTATAAATGGTTCCCGATTATAATCAGAAAGTATAGAATTACCTTGGTAAAGGGTATTTCCTTTGTTGTCATGGTCTGTGAGCTCAGCATCAGTAACAGACACAGAAATATTAGCCACAACAGGATTCCCATTAGTATCTCTCACTTCGATTTGGGCATTTACTTTTTCCCTAGCGATGTAAACTTCCTTGTCAAGTTTAATGGTGACACGTAGATTTTGATTTGCCATAACTCCATTATTATAGCTTTCTAAGTCGCTGACATCCATTAGTTGATCTGGCCCTTCATCTTCAAGGTCATTGTAGACTGGAATAAATATCTCTGCCAATAGCTCTTCAAGTTCATTCTTTTTGCGAGTAGCTGAAAAAACTAAGGTGTAAACTTCTGAGGTGAGATCAAATGGCAATTTAAAATATCCAGTGACATAGGTTTCGCCATTTGAAAAATTGAAGTGATCTCCCACAGTACTGCCATTCTGCTTCACAAGTGAAGTCTTTATCGCTGCATTATTATCCTTCATGGAAGGAGGTAAATAAAGCTTGTACCAGATGAGTTCGCCAGTGACATAGAATGATTTATCTAGATGGACTACACATTTTACTTGGCTATTAACAATAGTAGCCAAACCTAAAGTCACTAGACATACCAAACAAAGTCTGCGAAAAATTCTTACCAAATAATTTAGTCCATCCAAAATGAAGGTTTCTCTGTTGTATGAAATTGAGTACATAGACAGCATACTTCACAAGGTGGCGCTGGATCACCAGTAGGAGGTCGAGGACAATATGTGGTAGAGATACCGAAAAATTCTCCATCCACAAAGGCACTTAAAGTATCGTGCTGTGTGGCATAAAAATATCCAAATGCCGAGCCTTCAAGATCACTAGTCTTATTGAAATTAGTAATCAGTTGACCAGGTGGCGGTTCGAAGAATGTTCCACTGTTAGTAGAAAGCTGATTAACTTGCTCCCAGAATTGTAGTGCTCCATCATCTAAGGCTTCTTGGATAGCAAATAAATACTGGCCTTCTACTAAGAGTGGTGAAGGTATTTGTTCAAGAATCAAAAGGTCATCAAGAGATGATGTAGCGATGTCATTGTGATTTACAAATTGGATGAGGTCAAAGTCCACTAGTGTTGAGGCATAACAGACGTTATCTGTGTTATCTGTTACTTTATAAGTTCGGATGAAATCCCATTTTAAATTTGTTCTGGATTGCTCTAGACCTGAAAGCAAGGAAGTCGATATTTTGTATTCAATTTTTGTCCGAGTCACTAGCTCATTTTCGTCATTGAGAACTTCCTTGCTGACCAACTCAGGCTCAAATCGCTCTACCTTTGGTGCACCTATAAGCTTTGCAGGTTCAGATTTAAAACTTTGCCCATCGAGTAATTCAACTTCCAAGCTGTATAATTTACCCACTTCTACCTTAAATTCGGAGTCGGGATAAATGGATAATTCATAAAACCCAATTCCTGACCTAGGCACATCCAATTTGTCACCTTCTTCATTTACGATCTTTACATTTTTCACGGTTATTAACTGTTCGATCCTGAAAGTAAAATCAAATACTTTCTGAATGGACACTTCAACAGTAGAAGGAGTTCCTTTTACGATTTTACCTATTATGACAGTTGAGTTTTGATATTCCCTAGGAACATCAAAATCAACCTCGTCGATACATGAAACGAAGAATAGAACCGTGATGAAAATTAGAAAAGTTATTATGCTTTTGATCATATGAATTCAAAGTTGAAAGTTATAGAAGGAAAGGCATTACCTATGATCGAAAGTTTATTGGCAATTGCTTTTCTGGCTCCAGTATTGTCATAGAATACTGAAAAAGCATTTCTCCTACTGTAAAGATTGTAAATCGAAAAGGTCCAACTACTCTTGAATCGCTTTTCTTTCTTCCAAGTTTCACCAAAAGTATAAGCGATATCTATTCTATGGTAGTCTGGTATCCTAAGTTGGTTGCGCTCTGTATAGATTGGAATAAATAATTCAGATTCAGTCTTAAAATTACCTACAGGAGCAGTAGTAGGTCTTCCTGTCCCATAATTAAAGTTTACAGTGAATGTTTTTCTTTTATTTGGTTGGTAATTTAGTACGAGAGATAATACGTTCGTTTTATCGGAATTGCTTGGATAGTAGTTATCATCATTAATCCCTTCGATGAGTCTTTCTGTTCTAGAGTAGGTATAACTAAGCCAACCATTATACTTGCCTTCTTTCCGCTTTATACTTAGCTCTCCTCCATACGACCTTCCCTCACCTGATAAGAGTTCGGTCTCAAGATGATCATTCATTAATAGCTCAGCAAAATCTTTATAGTCATATATGTGATCCATATACCGTCCATATATTTCAAAGGAAGTTTCCCAGTTATTTTCTGCAAAATTACGGAAGTAGCCTATCGAAAAGTTATGAGATTTTTGTGGCTTGATATATTGGGTCGATAACTGCCACTGAGAACTAGGAGTAGGAGAGTCGGAGTTGAATATTTGGCTTATATACTGTGACGTTCTGCTGTAACCTGATTTAATGGAGGCCTTATCTGACAGCTTGAGTCTTAAGGCTAACCTTGGCTCTGGAGTAAAGTATGAAGCGATTACTTGTCCATTCTTATACTGCTTGATCTCAACTTGTTCTGTCTCAGTGGGTGCATCGGCGTTTTCGTACTGATACACATTCTTTGGTCCGAGGTATTGATAATAGCTCAACCTTATTCCACCTGAGATTAGCAAAGCATTTCCAAGCGGGATTTCTATATTGGTGAAAGCCGCAGTTTCCAATCCTTTCTCATCTTCAAGCGATCTATTTGCAACAGCACTCAAATCACCTAGTGCCGTCTGAATACCTGGTTGCATAAAATATAAGATACCAGATCCACCCACATCTACCATAAAGCCATCATTCCCCGTATAAGAAAATTCATCCTTAAGTTTTATGTAATTAATAGTGTTTCTTATCTCTGAGCCTTTGACTCCTCCTAGCAATGACTGACCACTATTGTACTTACTGTAAACTAAATTTAACTTATTAAGCTTATCGTTCGAGAAGGTGGTGTTATAAGATAAGCTACCGATGATTGTCGAATAATCAAATCCAAATTCGTTGTTATACTGGAATTCGTCCGAAGAATAATATCCAGAAAAAGTTAAGTTGTTTTTTTGATTAAACCTCGTGTTGATCCTCAGATTCGTATCATAGAAAACGGCAGAGCTTTTCTTTATCTCTGGAACATTAATCCTTTTCATCACCCAGTCTGTATGTGAAAGCCTTATTCCACTATTGATGGTTGTCTTTTTCCCGATGGGACCATCCATGCCCAATCTGCTGGAAATAGGTCCTACACCGCCCTTCATCCTCCATCTTTTTTTATTTCCATTTCTAAGTTTTACATGCATCACAGACGCAAGTCTCCCTCCATACTTGGAAGGGATATTGCCTTTATACAGATCTACTTTACTTACCATATCAGTATTAAAGGCACTAAAGAATCCCATGGCATGCGAGGAATTAAAAATGAATGCTTCATCCTGCATGACTAGATTTTGGTCAACATCACCACCGCGCACAGTAAAGCCGGCTGAACCCTCTCCAATGGAGCTTACTCCTGGTACTAAAAGCAAACTTTTTACTACATCCGCTTCGCCCATGAATGCTGGTAGCTTTTCTATTTCTTGAACACTGATGGTAGCTACACCTAATTGTACTGTTTCTACATTGGCATTTGCAGCTTGCGCAGTTATAACCACTTCATCTAAACCATAGGCTTCTTTCTCCAATCTTAATACTATGGTTCCACTCCCTTTAATATTATAGCGCTTGATAAGACTTTGATATCCAATGTATTCCACTAATATTTCTTGAGTGCCAGAAGGTATTTTAGTCGTAAACTTTCCATCAATATCCGTTGCATCAAAAATTTGGGTATTTGGCCATCTGACGGTAGCTCCTATAATGGGTTCATTGGTTTCATTATCCAGTATGATACCTCGTACAATAGCAGAACCGAAATTATCCAAATTGGCAATATCTCCTATGGAAATAAGTTGTTCTTGAGCGTTGATTTTCACATCATCCTCATTGCTCATCTTATCTATAGCCATGTAATAAGCTCCGGAGTAATCGGTCTCTAGTTCTTCAAGTGGAAGTATCACTATTCCATTATTTCTGTATCTAAAATATCCTAGCGAAGAGTCTAATAGAAGCCTGTCTAACACCTCTTCAATAGGCTGCTCAAGGAAAGTTGTCTCTATCTTATGCGTAGGCAACTCATCTTCTTTAAAGAAGAAACGTATTTGATAATTTACTTGAATTTGATCCAGAATAGTCTTACAAGTTGCATTGCTAAAATTTTCAGTAATTAGTTTTGGAGAAATGTCCTGTGATAAAGAATTATTTATGAAGCACATAGTAATAAGGACTATGGCTAGTAAATTTTTAGAATATTTGTACAAGTATTGACTCATATTAATTTCAATATTACTAATATTCTTTCTAAATAGCGAATCCAACACAGTTCTTGAACTGCTCACCCTGTAATGTGTAGGTAGTAGTCAAGCAATCAAGCAGAGCCGCCTAGGTCTCCGGATGGATTGTTGAATAAACGAATACCGATATGAAAATATTGAACTTGGAGGATGCGTGATCTACGGAACAGTTCTATTTTCTGAACTGATCGGAGGAGTAGGGTGTGGTTTTGGCACGAATAAATTTCGCTTATTTTATTAGCACAATCTAGCGTGAAGTGGAAACATTTCTTAAGCTGTTGGTGAAAGAAGCTTATAAAGGAAATATTATTGCTGATGCAAATGTGGGCGAAATACTAAAGGAGATCCTTAGAAAAATATGGAAGGTAAAAAATGTATGTACCATAATAGATCCTAAGGTACTAGAAAATTATTTAGCTAGATACGTCAATCGCATTACCATATCAAAATTACGTTTTGAATATCTTGAAGAACAAGAAAATGTTCACTAATTTACAAGGAATATAAGATACGAAAAGAGGGCCAAGCTGCAACCTTTCAATCAAGTCAATATAGCCGTTCGTTGCTATTTATCAGTTTTTTAATGCACGTGCTACCACCGTACTTTCAAAAGTTTCGATATTATGCGCTACATGCATCAGCAACGTTTAAAAAGTATCGAGAATAATGGATCAGCGATTGGTAAAGAGTAAGGACAGCATCTCTACCTTTTTCTCCATTCTAAAGTCTATAATGAATATGGCTAGTTACAGTTGTGAAGCGTGTAAGAGTGTTCGTTTTGAGATTAAAGATTTACGGAAGGATAATCAGTGGATATTTAATTTTATTACGTAGCCTATTTTAGAGGCCCGCCGCAATGGAGTCCAGATATAAATCTTAGAGCTGCATGAATGGGCTACTAACTCTAATAGACTTGCTATGTCTAAGTAATAGAAAAACAGACTTACGTGGGGCGCTAAGGACAAATTGCCCTTGGTATTTTGGAGACAAAAGTGTAATTGGATTTTTATGAACTACTTTTTATAAAAGACCATAGCGTATTTCTTACCTTAATTTATAGAACGATGCAAAGAGTTTCCCCTTAAGGAGGTTCAACTTCAATGTATGTGTATTTAAATCCACATACAATCATTTGTGTTGTCGATAACATCTGAAAAAAGGATTATCGTTCTTTGAATTACTTTTCTAAATTGATTTGACTCATAATTCTTCATTAGTAATTTTCTCTATTTTGACTTTTGCTAGCTGATGAAATTGTGCTTAACTATCTTCTCTTTTAGTTAGCGTCAATTTTATATTTTCGAAAGTTTGGATTTATACATCATTGCGGCTTTTGTGTAACCACCTTCAGTACCATCGATGAAATGAATGTGTTTAGCATTTCTGTCTTCAACATAACATGACATAATTGACGAATGAGTAATATGAATTCCGTATTTAATTTTGCCCTGCTTTTCTAATTCATCTATAAATGTTAGGAATTCATCAATTTTCTCTTGGCTCCCTGAAAAAACTGTGTTTATAACTCCATCAAGCATTATGGTGTCTGACAACAATGGGATATTTCTCAGATATTCTACTCTTTTATTGAAAACCTTAAAAAAGAAATTACCGACAATTGTACCAAACCAATTTTTTAATAATGTGATAAAACTGTATTCAGTAGTTTTAATTTTCAATTCTTCTCTAATCTTATTTATGGATGTATTCAATTGGAGCTTGGATCTAGAAACAGGGTTCCTTTCTTCATATTTTCCAAAAGTATCAATAAGTTTTTCGAAGATACTTTTATAGACCTCCATTTGTATTTGATCTATATGACAATTGACTAATAGACAAACAATTTTATTATTTTCTTCTTTAGGTTTTATCTCTTTCCAGCGACACTCCATTCCTATCAAATTAATGGATTCAATTTCGCTTTGTTTAATTTGAGAATCAATAAATGAAGATTTAATAACATCCTCAGCATATTTAAGACCTGAGCCAAGCACGATCGGTATTGTTAAATGATCTGTTAGTGCAAGCTTGGCTATTTTGATTTTCTTATTTAATTCGTAGATTTCTTTTACCTCCATACAACCAACCATTAAGATCAATGATGTGTTATTTTTTACATGATGTCTATAATTTTCTAAAAGGGATAAGATTTGTTTTTGGAACATACTTGGAATGATAAAAGTTGTACCATCACCACCAAAAAAGTAAGGGATTCTAATTTGATTGTTAATTTTCTTTACTTCATTTAATACCGTTACGATGCTGCCTGCTGCTGATAAATTTACATTTTCATGCATGCCATTTTGAACAGCTTGAGTTGAATTTTGAATATCTACAACGAAAATATACCAATCTTCTGGAAGATTAGTAAAAGACCTTTCATCAGATAGCAAATCAACTAAGCCTTTGTTGTGTTTCTGGAGTTTTTTGTAAAATAAAACATTTTCTTGCATCCCTTTTTTCTCAACAGTCATTGAAGATATTTTTGCCATGAAATCAAAGCCGTCCTTTTATGATTATAATTTATCGCAAACGAAGCCAAAGGTTAGCTTTGAAATCTACTTCATTATAGTCCAAACAAAAGCAAGGGCAGCGATAGATAATCCACCCATAAATACAGCATAGGCTATCTGTAGATATTTATATTTTTTAGCTAAAACGCTACCTAGATAATAGAGATCTTTAGATAGAGAATTATATAGAAGGTCCCGATCTCCTTGCAAGTGATTCATTCCCCATTCAAATTCTTCTATTGACATCTTATAAAAATTACCAAAGAATAAAATATTGACCTTGTTGCTTAAAAAATTCTCTCTAGAGTAAGGCGCGCTACTTACCTTTGGTCTTGTCGCTAAAATGGAAAAGAACATTGTTACGATATTAACAACAATTAATAATATGGTAGGGATCAGAAATTGCGGATGACTATCAATTTTTGTAGCTAGATTTGATATCACAAGGGACAACATTATTGCCGTAATAGATAATAAGATATTGGCCTTGTTGTCAGCGATCTTACTTAATTGGTTGTGATTTCTCAGAGCAACACGGTACATCGTTTCTACTCCTTTTTCTGTGCTTTTTTTCTTGTTATCTTTCCTGAATTCCTTCAGTCTTTCTTTTTCTTCTAAGAGGTTCTTTTTCTTTCTATTATTGAATAATTTTTTTGCTGACTTAGTATACCAATTGTGTCTGGATAAAAACTTTACATTTTGATTGATCCAGTCTTCTGAGTCTATCTTCTTTTTACTGCTTTTTTCATTCTCCTCTCTTAATTTTTTAGTGTTTTCTTTGAAGCAAGTTTGACCAAGGTGTGCCATGTCTGCATCTTTAATAATAGCCTCCAATTTGTTGGAAGGTTCTGCGTCTACATTTGTGGCTAATATCGTATTCTTGACTACTGTAATATCATCATCTTTATAGCCATTGTCCTTTAAAAACCTTTCAGCATTGTTGGCACTTAAGCTTTCATGATTTTTGGGATTTTCTGCAAAACCCGTATCGTGAAAAAGCGCAGCAAGTAACAGTAATTCTAATTTTTCACCATCAACTTTTTCTTTAGCTGCTATTTTGGCTGATGCATCAAATACAGACATTGTATGTTCCATTGAATGGTAAACATACCGTTGGTCATTGAAAAATTGTGCGATGTAAGACTTAGCTTCTTTTATCATTAGTGCCTATTTGAAGTATTATTTGTATTATTTTACGCATTATACAGCTTATTGGCTGTTTTCTAACAAAATACATTCTTGAAAATAATTTTTTGTAGGATGATAGGAAATACTTGAGTATGAATCAGAAGGTAAATTTTATTAGTCTTGAGAAGCCCTTTGTTTTAAGATTAGGGTTTGATAAGTTGATCAAAGAGTTGGAAAATCTTGATTGTGAGACCAATGATTGCAATAAGAGTTATATATCAAGTGTGTTATCCAATCTGAATGACATTGACAAACTCAAAGAAGGTTTTTTAAATTCACGGAACTGGCAAGAGCACATGGATGATATCAATCAGATATTGGCCTTTGTATTTCCAAAGACTTTGTCTAAGAATGAAATAAAAGTTGCCCTCCCGCCATTCAGTCCTAATGTCCTATTTTCGACAAATAGGTTTAAATCTATATTTGGTCAAATCGATCAAGTGGAGGCCAAAGAAGTTATGGCCTTTAATTCAGATAACATCTACATTTTAATGTGTAAGCTCATCTGTAAGCTGCATTATAAAGTAAATTTCAGAATGGATGCTAGAACAGTATATCAAGTAAAGGATAAGAGAGGGGTGATCAAATTTTATAAATCCACTTATAATGCTGATTTTATGACCTTGACTCCATTGATTGATCCACCAGAGTTGACCGAAAAGGATATTTATGCACTAAAAGAGAAAGATCATGACATTGAATTATGGAAGCAATATTTTCCACCATTAAGCTGGGAAGTACGTGGATTCGGTGTCAAAAATTTTGTAGATGTAAGTCTCGAAGAGGCTATCGGTGGAATAAAGTCTTTACTTCTAAGTAAAGGCATCGATCAGGATAAAATTCATTCTAAAGATGAACTAGATGCGATGATGAGTTCTCTATTAGATATACCTGGAATCAAAGTCGGCATTCTTTTTTATGATAACATAAATCAATCATTCCATAAGTTAGAAAATGAGTCTGATTCTTTTGCTCTAGAAGGTAATTTTGATTGTAGCAGAGAGGACCTGTTGTGTCAAGATAATATGAGTACCATGTTTGAGGAGAAAGGGGCTATTATCATCTCAGATATTGATGGTTTATCCACGAAAGGTGAATTACCACATCTGCACACCACACTCATGGAGAAAGGTGTCAAGAGTTACATTATGGTGCCATTATTTTTACAAGGAGAATGTCTTGGCTTAATAGAGGTTGCGAGTTTTTTGCCAAAATCCCTAGATCCTAGCGCGGTCACACTAATCCATCAAGTCAAAGATCTATTCCTTAATACAGTCATACGTATTCAGAACGAAAGTGATAATCAACTGTCTTCAATTATACAGAGAGAATTCACATCAATCCACCCATCTGTGTCTTGGCGATTTAGAGAAGAAGCGAAGAATGCATTTCATCACGAATTGTCCTCTGAAAAATATGACTTCCAAGATATCTCTTTCAGATCTCTCACGGCATTATTTGGCCAGTGTGATATCGTGGGCTCATCAGTTGCTCGCAATATAGCCATCGTTTCAGACTTGGTTTATCAAATGAGCATCGTAAAGCGTATTGTGAATAAATTAAAATCTCACATGTCCATGCCGTTGTTAGATAGCATTATGTATCAGATCATGATAACCGAGGAAAAGCTTAATAGTAATCTCGCTGGTGGAATGGAACAGGAAGTGCTTGAGTTTTTGAGAGGAACAATTAACCCCTTATTTCAGGAGATGAAACGTAGAGACGAATCTCTAGCTAATGAGATCCAAGAGTACTTTAATGAGATCGGGGACAACATGGATGTTTTCTATAATAAGCAAAGAGATTATGATCAGACGGTCAATCTAATTAATATTCATCTATCTACTCGCCTAGACAAAGAACAAGTACTAGCTCAGGAGATTTTTCCGCATTTCTTTGAGCGATTTAAAACCGATGGCGTAGAACACAATATGTATATTGGACAAGAAATTTCTCCTAAGATTCCATTTAACAAACTTTATTTAGATAATCTCCGACTATGGCAATTGAAAACCATGTGCCAACTGGAAATAGAGCACATGCAGCTGATGAATACTTACGCGATGCCACTAGAATTGGCCTCATTAATAATGGTCTATTCTACACCACTAGCGATCAAGTATAGAATGGATGAAAAACAATTTGATGTTGAAGGAGCTTACAATGCGAGATATGAACTTATTAAAAAAAGAATAGACAAGGCACACATAAAAAACACAAGAGAAAGAATCACACAAGCTGGCAAGATAGTTATCGTATACACGCAATCTGAAGACTTAGATCATTATTTGAATTACGTCTCTTTTCTTACCTATCAGGGATATTTTATCGGAGAACCTGAGTTGTTTGATATAGAAGATCTAGATGGTGTCATCGGGCTTAAGGCAATCAGGCTGGTGGTGAATTTTGAAAGAGTAGTAACTGAAACTGATACTAAAATAAGCATTAAAAATCATGAGCCCATGCTTGACTAAATAAGTTATAGCATCATATCGTTACAGAAAGATTGCTCATTTTCTCTATGGGTGTTGAAAATTTAGAATTGAAAACTTATTTGTAAAAATTAAATGTAACGGCTGCTATGTATTGAATTTTAAATAAATTGATGGTCTTCCATTTATAAATTAATTACTTCTTTTTACATTTCTTAAAGGGCTTAATTGCATTCCCCCATTTATTACCGCAGAGAATAAATTGAGACATATTCCTAGGTAACATAAAAAAAGGCCCTGAAAAATCAAAGCCTCTTTTTTATATAAACCATTCAGCTTAAGCTAGAGGTGGTATTCTTAAAGTCTGACCTGGATAGATTTTATCAGGATGTTCCAACATCGGCTTGTTAGCTTCGAAAATAGCATTGTACTTCATTGGATCTCCGTACACTTTCTTAGAAATCATAGAAAGACTATCTCCTGCTTCAACTACATGGAACTTAGCTTCAGGTTCAGGATTTCTAACAGAAATATTATCTTCCACACAACCGATGCAGTCAATATTACCCATTGCTAAAATTATCTTTTCTCTATCTGCATTTGTTTCAGTCTCTCCTGATACTGTTACCATTTCCGACATTTCAACATTCAAGCCACTCACTGGAATACCTAATCTAGACACTTCAGCTTTTAATAAATCAGTTCTTGTTGGCTCGGGGCTTGCGGATGGACTTGGCTCAACAACAGCTTCTTCCTTCTTGCCAAACAATTTTTTTCCGGCACCCTTTATAAATGAAAATAAACCCATTATTTAAATTTGTTTTTTAAGTTAAAAATTAAAATTATTTCAATACAATCTAATAAAATTATTAGTGGTTCCAAATATATTGAAATTTTAAATATCATTGCTTAGGCAAATGGATTATTTCTAAATGTGCCATCAGATTTACAAGGTGATTACACCTCTGCTAATTTTACTTTTTGTGATATGTTTATAAACAAGTTGGTAAGTTCCACCTCCTTTACTTCTATAAATTTAAAGGAACTTCAGCGCTTATATTTATTCTCATGGACAATGAGCTTGGGATACCGAATTAACTTAAAATTTTCTAGTTTGGCGAATGACCTTTTTCATAAAATGATCCATCAATTTCTATGTTTTTTGGTGTCCTCAATTGGTGAGTTCTATAATTTGGTGATTTTTATCTTTAGAATGGTTGATTTTGAATGGATTATAAATTATTTTATGACTGTTGAGTATCACTTGAGCAGGATTTATTTCAAATACTTTATACCTTGTTACTATAGCAGCGTAAGCAAAATTTTAATAAGGGTAAATCAACCAGTATGATAGAGACCGCAACCTCTCTTGCATTTAAACATTTGAGTAAGCTCAAGAGGCAGCATGTATTGTTGCATTGTCAAATCCCAACGTCTTTCGATGCGTTAAATGTACCGGCCATTATATCAACTTTACCGATAAAAGATCAATCATATCTTTACTCGATTAAAAATAGTCAGGCTCAACAAAGGTCATTAATAGCCAGATTGATGCTTTCCAAAATGAGCAATGAATTGGATGATTCCAAGCCACTCAATATCAATACTTATTCATTTGGGAAACCTGTTTATTCAAATTTCCCCATGGTACATTTCAATATTTCTCACTCAAGGCAAATGGTTGTTTGTGCATTCAGCTGGGGTCTACCGATAGGTATTGATGTAGAATTTCACAGTACTGTAGAGCTAGATGTATTTAGATCTTATTTTACGGAAACCGAAATGGAACTGATAAATAATAGTGCTAGACCGGCAGCGACTTTTTATTCACTTTGGACAAGAAAAGAAGCACTTATAAAAGCAGATGGCCGTGGAATGGGAATTAACCTTGACTCTGTAAATGTGCTAAACAATCGTGTGAATTTAGGAGGGTGTTCATACCATATTCAGAACCATAACATACATCCTAATTACTCCTGTGCAATTGCTTGTGGAAATAACATGAAAGTTAAAATCGTAAATTTCAATGGGGTAATGACTGACATGTTGCAGAATTCTTTGGACAATAAAAGGAAACATAATGGGGAGAAACAATAAACAGGGAATTGCTATTATCGGCATGAGTTGTCGATTTCCTGGATCCGACAATCCTGAAGAATTTTGGAAGTTAATTGCAGCTGGCCAAAACCAATTCTCGGACATTCCTTATCATCGCCAGAAAAAGTATGACTTTAGTATTCTGAAGACAAAGCAAGGATCTTTTTTAGATCGGCCCTTTGACTTTGATAATGACTATTTTAAAATTACTGAGGCAGATGCGATGGCGATGGATCCACAACAGCGGATTATTTTGGAGTTGGCTTTGGAGGCAAAGGAGCATGCGTTTATTAAGGAATTTACAGATAAGAATGTAGGTGTTTTTATCGGCGCAAATCAGCAATCTTACGTCGATGGGATAATATCTAAATCATACGGTAATCAATTTCTGGATAAAATAAAAAGACTTGATTTTTTCAATGAATTGACAGGCGAATTGAAGGAGAGATTATTGGATGAGATTTCAGCTTTGAGCGGCAATGAGAAATTAAGTGCTAATATTTTTACAGGAAATCTAAGTAATTTAATTTCTGGACGAGTCTCTCATCATTTTAATTTAAAGGGACCTAGCTTAACGATGGATACTGCCTGCTCTTCATCTTTGGTAGCGGTCCATATGGCCTGCGAAAGCCTGTACAATAAAGAATGTAATCTTGCTTATGCCGGAGGAATAAACCTAAACCTTACACCGACCATTTTTTCATTGATGGAGGAAACTGGGGCCATTTCTCCAAGTGGGAAAAGTATTCCTTTTTCAGATCAATCCGATGGTACCATATTGGGAGAGGGTGGTGGATTGGTTTTGTTGAAAAGACTTGATGAGGCTATCGAGGATGGTGATAATATTTTGAGTGTCATCAGAGCTAGTGGCGTAAATAACGATGGTCGCTCACTTGGCATAATGGCTCCTAGTTGGAAAGGTCAATTAGAACTCTTGGAATCAGTGTACACCAATTACGGTTTTGATCGAAAAAAGATTGATCTAATGGAAGCTCATGGTACTTCTACTAGGATTGGAGATGCGGTGGAGATGACGGTTCTAGAGCGGTTTTTTAAAGAGAAGACAACGCCACTTTCTGTAGGTTCGATCAAGTCAAATATTGGGCACACCATGGCTGCTTCAGGAATTGCTGGATTGATAAAAGTGGTCATGGCGATCCGGGCAAAAAAGATTCCACCCACACTATTTGGAAATAAGGTCAATCCAAAGTGGAAGTTAAAAGAGAATAGCATATTTGTGCAAAATGAATTGACAGATTGGGAGAGTTCAAATTTACGCAGTGCCGGAGTAAGCTCCTTTGGATTTGGAGGCACCAATGCACATTTGATCGTCGAAGAATTAAATGCCTCATTTGCGAAAGCGAATAATAGAAATCCAAAATATACAAAGCTTAAAAGGAAGACCTTCGAATTTGATTTTCATACGTCAAGGACTTTAGAGAATGAATCCGTGTTTTCTCTACATTGGGAACGTACTACTCTTAAAGAAACTGCATCTAATTTCAAACCCGACCTATGGCTGCTATTTAGTGATAAAAATAAAATATCACTCCAAGAACAATTGCTACAAAATAATGTGCCATGCATTACCATATTACCTGGAAAACATTTTACTCGTGCGGACGACTTTGACTACACCATCGATTATGGAAATATAAAACATCTCAAATGGCTCATGAAGGAGCTTAGAGATTACCAAACCATCGGAGTTATATATTCACCTTTATCAAACGAAAATGAGCATGCCCAGCGCACCTATGAAGAAATGCTTTTTACGCGGCGTCTCATAATAGAAAGCATTAATTCTCAAGCAGATCTTAGGTTGTGGTGTCTATCTAGCAATGCCTACAAAGTGCTTGACCAGGAAATGGTATCTCCACATGAACATGCTATCCTTACACTTTTTAGTTCAGCATTAAATGAAAACAGCCAACTTAGGGGAGGCATCATTAATGTAAAAATAGAAAATGATGCAGATCTTGCATTAGTTCCGAAGCTACTTAGATCAGAACTAAAGGCTCCAGTAATTATTCGCAATAGGGAATATTATTCACCCAAATTAAAAGCAGCAAATCTTCATCTTGGCTCATCAAAAAATAATGAATTCGCGGATGATGGTGTCTACCTCATTATAGGAGCTTCTTCTGGTATTGGAGAAGAGATAGCAAAGCACATTAGTAATTCATATAAAGCTAAAATAATCATAACAGGGACAAGGCCAGAGCATAAACTTTCATCTGCAATAAAATCGCTGATAGGGAAGTATGTTGAATATATACAATCTTCCATACTTGATCGTACGCAGACCATAGAGCTTGTTCAATCGATTTTTAAAAAGTATAAAAAATTAAATGCTGTTTTTGTTTCTGCAGGTGCCAATAGTATAGGTTCTTTTAAATCAATGAGTGATGTTGATTTTGAACGTGTGATAAAGGTGAAACTTATGGGTGTGGAGAATCTACATGCGGCGATAAAAGAATTCTCGGTGGATTTTGTTTACCTACTTTCATCCGCTTCTTCATTGTCGCCGTCGTGGTCTTTTGGCATGTCAGCTTATGCCGCATCCAATGCCTATGTTAATGCATTTGCTGAAAGTCGCGGCTCATCGAAAACTTCTTGGAAGTCTCGTTCTTGGAGTATCTGGGAAGGGATAGGGATGTCGAAGGGCATAGATACTTCTCATTTTAAATCCATGCAGGCATTTACAAAAATGGAGGCCATCAAATTGTTGGAATATTCTATGCAATCTGAGGAGGCCAATCTCGCCGTTTTACATGCCCAGGATGGTAGCGCTTTTTCTATCCAATGGTCAACAAAGATTCAACAAGTAAGTAAGAAAAAACATGGCAATGATGGAATGCACAAAAATCCCAAAGTCAGTAATGAACCAGAAAATTTCGAAAAGGATTCGTCTTCATTGGAAAGAGGGGAAGCGGCCAATTTAAATACGGCTGAAATTTACCAGAACCAATCATTCAGTGGGCCTAGTTACCAGGCATCTCCAGCATCTGAACTACAGCATCACGGAAGTGCTAATACCAAGGCTGCCATTTCAATGAAATCTTATTTAAAAACTTTGATTGCCATTGAGATTGATATTGCCGTGGAGTCCGTTGATGAAACAGAATCGTTTAATAATTTGGGCCTTGACTCTATTAGTGCGCTTGATATTATCGGTAAAATTGAAAAGGAATATACCTTGAACCTAAATCCAACTTTGTTATTTGAGTATGATACGATAGCTTCACTAGCTCAATACTTTGATCAACTAAATGGAAATACTGAAACAGAACCTGCTACTCAATTTAAAAATATCGGTCAAGCCGAATATGCCTTGCTTCCCACGCAAAAAACATTTTATTCCAATCAACAATTCTATCCCGAGTTACCTTGTAATTGCCTGGTGAAAATTTCTTTTGCTAAGTTGTTTAATTACACTTTGCTTAGTAGGGCTTGGGATTTGGTCATTGAACAAAATCAGTCATTAAAGCTGGTTTTTGAAATGACCAAGGAAGGTCCTGTTCAAGCTATATCCGATGGTCAGTCACATAGAATTGAAAGGTATAAACTAGGCGATGAAAATAAGTCAATGGCTGGGGTCGCTGAGATAGAAAACAGGATGATAAATAAGGTGTATCCATTTGATGGCCGGGCAATGTTTGATCTATCTTATATTGAAACAACTGATTCAAAAGCAGTGCTCATTTTTAATGCACATCATATCATTACGGATGCTTGGAGCATGAATCTTGTTTTAAATCAACTTATAGAAAAGTACACTGAATTTGAATCTGATATTGTCGTAGTCAGGCCAAGAAAAAAGCACTCCTTTTTGGATTATGTAGACCATAAAATTAAGAAGCAAGTTTCGAAGGAAATGGCGAAAAAAATTACGGTAAGTAGTGCATACTGGTCTAAGGAATTAGAAGACTTTGTGCCATTCGATCTGCCAGCCAAAACGGTACTTAATTGTGTTGCAGGGATCAAACATGATGTGCATAATATTATATTAAGTAGGGATATTTCTCAACAAATTGAAAATAAAGCTAGGGTTGAAAATGTCACTTTGTTTCAGTTACTCATTTCTAGTTACTTTATGGTTGTTGCACGTTTTTCTGGACAGAATGATCTTGTCATTAACCTGGCTTCGGATAACAGAGATCGCGCTTTCGCAAATATAAATCACATTGCTGGTTGTATCGCAGATTCTAAACCTTTAAGAATTAAAATACAAGCTAATGACCATCTGTTATCCATCAGTAAAAAGGTGAAGACTAAATTGACTGCCCACGGAAATTTTAATAGCCTTTCATCTATTGATTATGCCAGTCTAAAAAATATGAGATCGGAGATGGGGCCCAAAGGAATTACGCCGTTTGGGATGAGCTACCTTAATTTAGATTATTTCAAAAATAATGATCTATTGAAAGAGGCAACCATTGAAGCGAGGAGTGCCCTGCCTTTCACAGACTTATCATTGATCTGCTTAAAGCAAAAAGGTCGTTTGCACATTAGCTGGAACTATTCGGCAACTTCATTTACTCAGGAATACATCAAAGAAATTAATGCGGCTTTTCTAGCCTTTTTGGCAGGTGAAGAAGATTCAGGGACGGTTCCTCCTCCTCTGGAAATTGATCCGCTGGTTTTACCAAGCAGCACATTGTTTCCAAGTCATTCACTTTTACATGAAAAGGTTTTTGCAGCCTGTGATATTTTTCAAAATGATAAAGCCATTTGCGAAAGCGATCAAACTTTAAGCTATGGAGAATTAAAATGTAAGAGCATCCAAATTGCTAATGCGCTCATTCATTCCAAAAATAATGAGGCAGAGGTCATAGGTATTTTGGAATATCCCGGAGTAAATGCAGCATGCGGAATTCTAGGAATTCTCGCTTCAAATTGTGCTTACATACCGTTAGATCCTGACTGGCCTCACCAAAGAATTGAAATGATCGTTAAGCACTCTGAGATGGAAGTATTGATCACTTCACGTAGGCATTTTGAATCAATCAAGCAGAATGAAAAAATTCTCGAGAAACTTAAGTCGGTGGTTTTTCTGGATGATGAAGTGGCGAAAGAAAAAATATATAAGGGCCTGAATATATTAGATTTTCATGGAGCGTCTGCGACTATTTTGTCTAAAAACGAAAAAGTAGATCTTCAAGATGCACTGGCCTATGTGATGTACACCTCTGGCACTACGGGAAAACCAAAAGGAGTTTCTGTCAGGCATTCATCAGTGGCCATATTCCTGTCATGGATATCCGAGGAATTTAAAATTTCTTCAAAGGACAGATTTATTGCCACTTCGTCGCTAGGTTTTGGAGGGTCTATCAGGCAGATGTTCTCGACGCTTCTAGCCGGTGGTGAAATTTATCCAATTGATCGATATGATTTTAAAGATCCCAAAAGTCTTCTTGATTATATTGAAGAACACAAAATCACCATTTTCAACACGGTTCCATCTGTATTGCAGAACATCTGTGACTATATGAAATTACTTGGGGAATCTGAACCTGAGCCAGACTTGAGCATGCTTCGATTAATTTTGGTAGGTGGTGAAATACTTCATGCCAAGACCATTCATGCATGGAGAAACTACTTTGGTAATGGCCAGCAAATATTCAATCTTTATGGTTCAACCGAAACCATTGTTAATGCCACCTTTCATGAAGTGAAGAAAGAAAAAACCATCCCTATTGGTAAAACACGGAATGGATCGCATGTTCTCTTATTAAATGAGCACGGTAAAGTTTGCGAGCCTAACGAAAAAGGGGAATTACTTGTCGGAGGGCCTAGTCTTGCCTCGGGATATTACAAAGATGAGATAACTACAAAGAAAAAATTTGTACCCTTAGACATCAAAGGCGCTAAGGGTGTATACTATCATACCGGCGATCTAGCCACCAGAGATTCCTTAGGGATATATCATTATCTTGGAAGAAACGACAATCAGATTCAGTTATACGGAAATAGAATAGAACCGTCAGAAATTGAATCTATCATTGTGGAACTTGAGGGAATTTCCAAAGCAGTAGTCGTTGACCATAAATCGAACAATGCTCATTATCTAATTGCTTTTATTGAGTGTTCAAAGGAAAATAAAAACAGCCATACTGAAGTAGGAATCCGAACAATTATAGGGGAGCGATTGCCTCAATATATGGTGCCACATAAAATAAAATTTGTAGATCCTATTCCATTGAATCATGCGGGTAAGATTGATCGGGTTGAATTATCAGCGGATATTAATACAGAAATAGAGGATTTCGGATCAAGCGACACGAAAGAAATTATCCATAGCATATGGAAGAAAGCATTGAGGATAAATGATATAGATTTTAATGATGACTTTTTTAAGATCGGCGGAGATTCGATTTTGGCTCTACAAGTTCTTCACAGTTTAAGAAAGAAATTCCAAATAGCCCCAAAACCTGTAGAGCTATTTAGGAAACGAACCATTAATCAATTATCAATTTGTATCGATCAGCTAAATGGAAATAATGGTTTGTCTTACAATATGGATTTGCCAAGGGAAAATGAAACGCTTAGACCTGAAAATGCCACAGAATTTCAATTGTCGACCAGTCAGAAAGGCTTTCTTTTTTTAAATAAAATCGATCCCCTTGCTTCCCCAAACCTAGTTGCTTTGTTGCCAATCCATGGAGCTATAAATTATGCAGTATTTAAGATTGCATTCAATTATCTAATGGATAGACATCCAATTCTAAGGACTAGCTTCACGGCAGAAGAGACCAACGCCGTCCAAAAAGTAATTTCTGATTGTCAGGTAGAAATTGATTTTAATGATATCTCTAGCGAGTCAGACAATCAACAAAAGAATAGCATCGATGAGGTGTTCGAAAAATTCAAAGGATTGAAATTTGATCTGCGCAAGCCGCCATTATTTAAATTGGAATTGTTTAAGCTATCTCAGACTAGCTCTGTGTTAATAGTTGCTATGCATCATATCATTGGCGATGCATGGAGCTTGAAAATACTGATGAATGAACTACTAAAATCCTATGATCTTAAATTGATCAATAAAGAAGCACTTCTTCCAGCTCCAAGCAGTTCATTTCTTGACTTTGTCCATTATGAAACAAGCAGAAACAGAATGTCAAATACAAGAATGAATGTATTGAATACTTTCTGGAACAATGCCTTTCAAGAATTGCCTTTTAATCAATGGAAGGATCTGTCTGAGCATGGGCAATCAACGCAAGTAGTTTTTAAACTGTCAAGCCATCAAAGAGCCCAACTTAAAGCATTTTCCTTGAGAAATGGTTTCAGTTTGTTTCAGTTGATCTTTACAGCGTACGCTAGAACTCTTCATCAGCTCTTAAATGTCAAGGCCGTTTTGATTAATACAGCAATAAGTGGAAGAGAGGCGCCAGTGAAAGAAATCGAACGGATAATTGGTTGTTTTGCGCGTAACGTTGCGGTGCGAATTGATGCATCAGATCTTGAATTCATAGACGATGTAAAAAGGGTAGAGGAGACCTTTTTGAAGATGGTTGATCATCAGGATATTCCACCAAGCAAACTCATTAAATTATTGATAGACCATAAACACAAACTCTCTGCATTGAGCCAGTTTGTGATGTCTTATATGGACTTTAACTCAACAGAGGAATATACGAGTTCAAACTTTTCATTTGATTTAAACGAGGCGGACTTTTACTTTAATGCCGATAGTGCTTCCTCTGATATAATGCTCAGCACAAGGGTAGTCGAGGATGTGACCATCAGCATCAATGGTAGGGCAAATTTGGATATGAAGAACCGCGTCATGGATGGGGTCAGGGCGGAACTCATTGGGTTAATAAACGATGATGAATTTTTGGATGCCTCTGGTTTGCGAAAGCGACCTCATGAAATAAATGCTGCGCTTATTGCCTATCTGCCAAGTAAGGAAAGCTTAACTAGTTTCTTGACAATGGCAAACAAGAGCAATGAGGTGATAAATGCTTTTATAGAATCATTATTCCCAAATGGAAAACCTAGATTGCTTGAGATTGAAAAAACGATTTATGGACATGCGGGTATTGTTTTTCTTCCTTATGCAGCCGATGATCTTTTTCAATTGGGAAAAGATAAATTCCTTGATCTTATGATGGAAGCCTTATTGGTCGCATCTAATCATGGGGCTAAGAATATTTCATTGGCAGGCAACCTCGCCTCAAGAACAAATTATGCCTTTTCAGTTTTGGAAAAGTTAGCTGCGAGCAAGGCACATGATAAGGAAATAAGTATCACCACTGGCCATTCTTGTACCGTTGTATCGGTTGTAAAAACCATAGAGAAGCTTGTGACAGAACTGGATCTTGATATTCAAAATCTTACGGTTGGTGTTGCTGGTTATGGCTCTATTGGGCAAGCATCCTTGGATTTATTAATTGATAAATTAGGTGTTCCAAAGAAGATAATTATTGCGGACCTTGCTCATCAAATACCTCAATTAAATGATAAGATAGAAGGTCTTAAGAAGAGATATCGAAATACAATTGAAATTATAGGCGTCGCAGATGCAATACCAAAAGAGTTTTATGAGGCGCAATTAATGATTGGTTCAAGTTCTAAGGGTAAAATATTGAAGGTAGACCATTTCTTGCCAGGGACAATACTCGCGGATGATTCTTTCCCGCACATTGTCGATACGAAAGATGCGATAAAGCGAATGAAAGATAGGAAAGACATTTTGATCGTTGGAGCTGGTAAAATAAATGTCGGTCCAAACGAAAGAACCTTTGTAGACCTGCCATTTTCTGATGAAATGATTCGCAAAATACTAAAGAAATTTGGGGATGAAGGATTGCCTGGTTGTCTTGCAGAATCAGTCTTAATGAGTTACGATAAAGCCTTACCAAGTACCATAGGATTGGTTACAACAAGAAATGCCCAAAAATATTGGGATAGAATGACTGTTTTAAATATAGATTCAGTAAGTTTTCATTTAGAAGGTTTTGAAGTAGGCAGAAGCTTAATGGAAGGTCTTAAAAAGGTTCATGATCAATGGGAAAATTAAAAGATAAAATTGTATTAGTTACTGGGTCCACCTCTGGTATCGGCCTGGCCTGCGTTGAGCTCGCTGTGAAAGAAGACGCCCATGCCGTAATTATTTCAGGACGAGCCAATGAATTAAGTGCAGAATTATTTGAGCTAAATATTCCAAGATCTGAGTATCTTAAACTGGATGTAAGATCAGAAGTGGACTGGGGAAATGCTATAGATTATATCGCCGAAAAATATGGGCGATTAGATGTATTAATCAATAACGCAGGTATTATCGGAACCAAGCTTAAAGACCAAGCACTAGATTTAGAAAAAACTAGTTTGGAGAGTTGGCGTGAAGTGCATCGAGCCAATACTGAAAGTGTCTTTCTAGGCTGCAAATATGCCCTAAAACTTTTACAAAAATCTACGAGTAGTGCCATCGTAAATGTCGGTTCAAGAAGTGGTATTGTAGGAAGACATGATCGAATCGCCTATGCTGCTAGTAAAGCGGCACTCTCCAATGTCAGTCGTTCCGTCGCTGCCTTGGCCTTAAGGAATAATTATAATACAAGATGCAATACGGTGATGCCGAGTACCATTCATACTCCCGCAATCATGCCCGTATTTGGTGATGGGGAACGGATCAATCAGGAGAAGCTGAGTGAGTTTTCTAAGAAGATACCAATGAAGAGATTTGGAAAACCTGAAGAGGTAGCGAGTGCCGTTATTTTCTTGGCTTCAGAGGAGGCATCATATATTACAGGTTCCGAATTGATCGTCGATGGTGGTGCACAATGTTATGATTATTTGAGGTTTTGAACTTATATATTGGGAAGACCTTCTCATGCGATTAGAAAAAAAAGATTCTTTTATAAATAAGATTGATCTTTGGATTTAGTCATATTATCAATGCTCTTTCATAAGTAATGTATCACCTCAGGGTATGGGTTTCTATTAATTGATTTAAAGTAAATTTTCACCTTTTAATTTTTACTACAAAATCTTCAATTTTGCGATATTACGAAATTCAAAGTTCACGAGATTCCAATTTTTATCGAACTTGATATAACTAATTTTTGTGATCTTCTTCCGAGGCATATTTTTCACAAGAACAGACTTTAGCTGCTTTATAAGCGAACGCTGCACAAGGTTCTAAACGTTGCCTTCTTTTAATTCTTGGGTAATATTAAGTGTCCGTCAGCGTTTTAAGGATATGAATAAATCGAAATTGTATTTCTGTTTTATTTTTCTATTTATTTCCTGTGGTAAAGAAATTTCACATCCAGAATGTCTAAGTTCCATTGAAGAAAGATTAGAGATGTTATTTGATGCTGGCAATTGGCCTTCAGGAGTAACAGAAATTGGAATAGACGCTTATTATTTTGACGGGGAGAAGATATTTGTTCTGCCTACTACTGGCTGGTTATGGAGCCATCCAGGAACTCCATTTATAAATGGGCATTGCGATACCATTGGTTTAATCATTCAAGGAATGACGAATCAAGTAAATTTTGATTTAAACGCAGCGTATATTGAAACATTTTGGACCTATCCAAATTGAATTATTTTAGAATTACAAATTCTAAAATAATTCAAAGGTGTTTTTAAACGACGCTATCTGATAAAAGTAATGGTTCCAGGGTATCTATAAAGAATACCATCATTCGCTTTTATTGCTCCAAGAATAGTAAATATTATAGCACAAATGCTTAAAACGATAAGCATCGGTATCCCAATCAAGAAAAATGAAAGTACAAAACTAATTGATACGTATATATAAAAACTAATCATCCAATTTAATACATTCTTCCCCTGCCTATCAATTAATTCACTTTGGTCTTTGTTAGTGGCCCACATCACAATAGGCAATACAATACCAGCTAATGGTACGATCCACCCAGCGAATTGCGATAGATGTAGGAGCATGCAGAATTGATTCTTTTCCATTCCCCATGGTTTGAAATCTGGGTTCTCATCTCTTATGATTTTTTCATCGATTATTTCCATAATGTATTTTAATTTGATTTAATGATTTATTTTCAAGCAGACTGAATCCTATTGGAAACAGTAGCTCTTCTATTTTATTTAAAACCTAATCCGTTTACTCAATTGTTTTCGAACGATCTCAAGTCGTTGCATACGTTCTTTTCGATTAATAGGCTTTGTATTATAGGTTCTTTTGTAAGTTAAGAAATGAAAGTTGTTTTGCTTAATCCTATCTATCCTTGTTTCAAATTCTTCATTTCTATCTAAAGATTCTATGGTTAAAATTGCTTCGTCAGATAGCTCACCTAACTCAGATCTTGCGATGTAAAGTAGCTTATCAATAACACTTTTATTTCCGATGCTTCGAAGAGATTTTAACACGGATAGTTTTTGTTTGAACGAACCGTGGTCTAAACAGAACAATAGCATTTCAGTATTTCGATCTACAGTCCGTTTGGAAACATCCTTGGATGTGATTTTCCTTAGTCTAAGAAATACAAGTATTTTGATAATATATTTCATAATATTCCCTTTAGTGAAGGAATCGTTATCAATATGTTAACAAACGAAGATGAGATTTAATTCCCGAAATTGGTTTTTTCGGAGGTGATGGTAATGTTATCCTACAACTCTCCAATATCTTCCCACCACAATTCAGGATGCTCTTTGATAAACTGCTCCATCATCTCAATGCATTCTGGTAGCATCAAGTTCACAACTTCTACGCCTTTAGATTCCATGAATTCTGACGAACCTTCAAAGGTTTTATTCTCGCCGACGATGACCTTGGGAATGTTGAATTGTACAATGGTTCCGCCGCACATGAAGCAGGGCATTAGGGTAGAGTAGATGGTGCATTCCTTGTAGGATCCGATGCGGCCAGCGTTTAACAGACAGTCCATTTCCCCGTGAAGAATGGGGTTCTTTTCTTGGACCCTTTTGTTGTGGCCGGCGGCGATGATCTTGTTGTCCTTCACTAGAACAGAGCCGATCGGTATGCCGCCTTCACTCAAACTTTTCCTAGCCTGGCGAATGGCTTCTTCCATAAATTGATCCATTAATTTCTATGTTTTAGTGCGTCCTCAACCGTCGGGACAAAATGGTGGTTTCCACCAGCTCGATCGTCATTAAAAGTCGTCGGAACCGTGCCAGCCTTTGAGCGCTCATCCCAAGTGATCGCTTCTCCTTCATAAGGACGCTCTACCATTGTGATGCATTCTTCAACCGGGCAGACGAGCGAACAAAGATTACAGCCCACACAGTTTTCTTCGATGATCTCTGGGATGCGGTTTCCATCCGTGTCTGGTATCTTGATGGCTTGATGTGCACCATCATCACAGGCGATGTAACAAAGGTCACAACCGACACATTTATCGTTGTCAATTTCTGCAACAACCTTATGTTTTAAATTAAGTTGTTTCCATTCTGTGACATTTGGAAGTGCCTTGCCTCTGAACTCTTCGATGGTTTCAAAACCCTTCTCAATCATAAATTCTTCTAAGCCAGATTTCATTTCTCTGACGATGTCAAAACCGTAATGCATGACCGCTGTACAGACCTGTAGCGAACCAGCACCGAGCAATATAAATTCAACGCAATCTCTCCAAGTTTCAATGCCACCAATCCCCGAGATGGGCGTATTCATTATTTCTGGATGCTTGGCCAGCTCCTTGACCATTTCCAAAGCGATCGGCTTTACCGCTGGGCCACAATAACCTCCATTGGTTCCCTTGCCGTCTACAACGGGATAGGGCGCAAAAGTATCGAGATCGATCCCTACGATGCTCTTCACAGTATTAATCAACGACAACGCATCCGTTCCTCCTTGAACAGCAGCAAGTCCCGGTTCAACAATGTGTGATATATTTGGTGTAAGCTTAGTGATGACTGGAACCTGGGCAACTTCCATCACCCATTCAACGATGGTTTTTAAAACGGACGGTTCTTGTCCCACTGCTGAACCCATCCCGCGCTCACACATCCCATGCGGACAACCAAAATTTAATTCGATGCCATCGGCACCGGCATTTTCTGCATCCTTGATGATCTGGTGCCACTCTTCTTTGGTCTCAACCATGAGCGAAGCAATGACTGCATGATCTGGAAAGTATTTTTTAACTTCCTCAATTTCTTTTAAGTTATCTGCCAAGGTCCGATCCGTAATCAACTCAATGTTGCTGAATCCTGCCATACGGGTATCACGGTAGTTGATAGATCCATAACGACTCGATACATTAATTACGGGAACACCGAGTGTCTTCCATACGGCACCTCCCCAGCCAGCATCAAAGGCCTTCATAATCTGGTAACCAGAATTGGTCGGCGGGGCAGAGGCCAACCAAAATGGGTTGGGTGCTTTTATGCCTGCAAAATTTATAGATAAATTGGGTTTCATAATTCTGGTTTAAGATTGTTTAGTATTCAACCAAGCATCAATGCCTAACGCTGCTTGTTTTCCTTCATAAGCTGCATTCACTACTTCTGCTCCGCCATTCACCGCATCTCCTCCAGCAAAGTACTGCGGATTGGTACACTGGAATTTATCATTGACGACGATTCTATTTTTTGAGTCAAGTTCTAGCTGATCAACGAGTGCAAAAAGATGAAGACATTTGGCTTGACCGGTGGCTTTAATCACTAGATCTGCGGGAACCACAAATTCACTGTCTGCCTTATAGTGTAATTTCCCATCGATGCTTTCAGTTTCCACAAATTCTACACCTGTTGCTTCACCTTCTCCGACAATCGCGACCGGCTGTGCATGGAACAGTGAATCTACACCTGCACTAATCGCCAGTTTATATTCAAAGCCATAAGCACCCATACTTCCTTTGTCTCTTCGGTAGGCGAGCGTAACTTTTTTGGCGCCAAGTCTCGCGGATTGACTGGCTGCATCCATTGCTGTATTTCCTCCACCGATAACCACTATATTTTCTGGGACATTCATTGCTTCATGTTGGTCTCGAAGCTGTTCAATAAATTCTACAGCACCGACAACATTTGCCTTTTCTTCTCCCGGAAGCTCCAATGATCGAGTAGGTCCAATCCCAACACCTAGAAATATCGCATCGTAGTTAGTTTCAAGATCAGATAGTTGTTCTTTCGATTCAATGCCATGATTACAAATAAAATTTAAGCCGAGTTGGCTGGTCAGAAAATCTAGCTCGCTGGTTACTTCTTCGTTGGTAATTTTATAGGCAGCAATTCCGTGGAGTGTAAGACCACTTGGTTTAGTTTTAGCCTCGTAAATGTCTACGGAGTAGCCGAGCGTTCTTAACTCACACGCACAGGCAATGCCTGCTGGCCCAGAGCCGATCACAGCTACTTTTCTCCCATTGTCTTCACCTGCAGTAAATAGTTTTTTATTGTTTTCAATAGCAAGCGAGGTCGCATAGTTTTGTAGACGACCGATCTGAATGGGTGGAACGTCCTGATGATTATAGACACAAGCCCCTTCGCAAAGCACTCCCGTCGGACAGATTTTTCCGCAAGCATTTCCTAGCCAGTTGGATTCAAAAATCGTTCGGGCGGAACCCGTTAGATTTTTCGTTTGAATCTGTTTTATAAATAAAGGAATATCTATCCCGGTCGGACAGGCAGTGATGCACGGCGCATCATAGCACGTAAGACATCTGCTCGATTCAAAGTATGCCTCAGTTGAATTCATCAAAGGTTTCTTTTGAGCAAAATTTTCTTCAAACGCTTCAGCCGTATTTGGTTTTTTATATTCTGACACCTTCCATTTTTTAGTCTACATAATTATTTGCGAAAGCAAATTATAAGTGAATGAATTATTTTCATTGAGCTATATAGGCAAGATAAACATTGTCGCTTATATATGCTAGAGTTTTATGGATGCAATGTCAAGGGTCAGCTGCTGGAAGGGGATCATGGCGTTGAAAAGGCTGATTTTTTGGTAGTTGTGAATATCTGAGACCGTTATTGATCGCTCCACAATTTTATGGGTATCCAAGAGCTTTTGACGGCGTGTACCATGAAGTAAGGGGGCACTCGGCGTATACCAAGTATCGCCATCATAAAAGGCAACATTGGCATAGTAACTATCGGTTACTCGTTGTTTTACAATGATTAGAATGTTATCAGCCGCTCCTTTTTGCATAAATAATTGGTGCAGCGCATTTCGATCTACATACTTGTGTGAATAGGTGAGAGACTCTGAATAGACACATTGAAGATGCTGCGTTGAATGGAAGACATACTTTTCATATTCAATTTTTTCCACCTGTCGACCATAGGTGACACGGCACTTGACTAGACCTATTTGGAACTTCTTGGGGATAACGATGAGGGGGCGTAAATTGAGGTTTTCATGAATTTGAAAAAGAGCAGATCGAGCTTTCAGCATTCTCTGATTGTGATACGCTATGTTGTAAACCCTTCCGTTCAATATTCGAATCGTCTCTATTAGTTGGGACATAAATCTTGTCGATTAATTCTTGAAATTCATTCTCAAAATTACTCTGTGCAGTCAAGCCACCGCCAGTACGGTAATAAAGTGCTTCTTCCTCTTTTTCAATAAAACGGATCATGACACCACTGTCAATATCTTGGCCGTCAAAGATGCCACAAATACCCGTATAATAATTTCTTTTTTCGCCTTCTACTTGTTGGATAATTTCCACCGTCTTTTTCTTCGGAGCACCACTGATGCTTCCAGCGGGTAATAGAGCAAACAAAAGGTCTCCTGGGCTTTGGGTAAATTCTGGTTTTAGTGTTCCTCTGATCTCACTAGACATTTGCCACAGCGACTTATTTCTACTCTCAATCTTATCGAGATATTTAAATCTAGAAACAGTTACTTTTTGAGCAATCATGCTTAGGTCATTCCTCATAAGATCGACGATGGTGGCATGCTCCGCATTTTCTTTTTGGTCCGCCAATAATTTTTCTCTGGCCTCAGGATCAGATGCATTGATGGTGCCCTTCATTGGATGAGTAAATATTTCTCCTTTGACGGTCTTGATAAAAGTCTCTGGTGAGAAGCAGATAAATTGATTGGGAAGGTAGAGTTTGTATTTTGCGGATGCTTGCTTGTAAAGTTCCAACAGCGTAGATGGGGTGGATAATTTAATCTTGGTACTTAGGTTTAGTAGGTAACTGTTGCCCTTATTAATTTCTGCGAGCACGCGATTGTACTTTGTAAGATAGTCTTCTTTTGACAAGGCCTGATGTGCAAGGATATCAGCGGGCTGTGAAGTAAATAAAACCGGTTCATTACTGCGAGCATTAAAATTATACAACAACTGATCTGGCTTCAGTTCATCTAGAGTTGCTAATAGAATTTTCTCCATTTCATAGTCAATGATAAAGATGAAGGGGCGTTTCCGAGCTCCCCAAAGATTCATGAAATGTTGTGCCTCTTCACGAGTATATCTGCTTAATTCTCCGCTCACTTGTCTATTAACCTTTTTTGGGTTGGAAGAGTTTCCCGAAGGAAACTATTTAATAAAATTTTATAGGGCCCCGTTTAAATGGCTTTAGCATATCCTATAAACTAGAAGGCCACAGAAATAGGATTATAAATCTGTCAATCTTCCATAAGTTTCTGGTCGTCTGTCTCTGAAAAATTGCCAGGTAGATCTTACCTCATCAATCATATCTAAATCAAATTCTGCGACCAATAATTCATCCTCTGTTTCTGACGCTTCCGCAAATATTTGACCACGTGGGTCGACGAAGTATGAAGTGCCATAAAATCTTCCAAGGTCCCACGGTTTTTCTTCTCCGACTCTATTGATACAGCCCATGAAATAGCCATTGGCTGCAGCGTGTGCAGGTTGTTCTAGTTTCCACAAATATTGAGACAGTCCAGTAACGGTAGCGGATGGATTATATACGATCTCAGCACCGTTTAATCCTAGAATTCTAGCTCCATCAGGGAAGTGACGATCATAGCAGATGTAGACACCTACTTTGGCGTACTTGGTCTGAAATACTGGATAACCTAAGTTGCCTGGTTTGAAGAAAAATTTCTCCCAGAAACCGGTGGTGTGCGGTATGTGATTTTTTCGATATTTGCCAAGATATTTTCCATCCGCATCAATGACGGCTGCTGTGTTGTACAATACACCGGCCTGTTCTTTTTCGTAGATCGGAACAATCATAACCATGTCGTATTTTTTGGCGTAGGCTTGCATTCTTTCAATGGTCTGACCCGGGATTGCCTCTGCAGATTTGTACCATTTTAAATCTTGGCCAGGACAAAAATAGGGTGTATTGAAAATCTCCTGAAGACATAAAATTTGAACGCCCTGCTTACCTGCCTCATCAATGTAAGGTAGATGCTTTTCAAGCATGGCTTCTTTAATTTCTGCAATCGTCCCTTCTCCTTCCGTCATAGGAAGACTCATCTGTATTAATCCTGATTTTACTTTTCTTGGCATCGTATATTTTTTTAAATGGCTAATTTCGTTTTTCCTCTTTTGACAAACTCTCCGGCACCTTTCTTTAAATGACATTCATTTTTATCAATGGCAACTTTGCCTCTCAATAAAACCGTTTCAACCTTTCCTGTGACCTTAAATCCTTCATAGGAAGAATAGTCAGCATTCATGTGGTGTGTTTTATGTGAAAGCACATGCTTGGTCCGTGGATTAAAAATTACGAGGTCTGCATCTGATCCGATGGCAATCGTTCCTTTCTTCGGATACATTCCGAAAATCTTTGCCGCATTGGTCGAACTCACCTCTACATATTTATTGAGAGAAATTCTTCCTTTCTTCACACCTTCGGAGAATAATAATTCCATTCGATGTTCGATGGCTGGGTGACCGTTCGGAATTTTAGAAAAGTCATCTTTACCCCTTTGTTTTTGTTCCCAAGTGAAAGGGCAGTGATCTGTTCCGACGACTTGTACTAGTCCTTGATTTATTCCTGACCAAAGCACTTCCTGATCTTTTTTCTCTCTTAGTGGAGGACTCATAACCCACTTCGCTCCATCTTTTCTTTTGTAAAGGCTTGCGTCAAGCGTTAGATACTGTGTACAAGTTTCAACAAAGACCTTTTGGTTTCTTATCGTAGCTTCTCTGACGGCATTCATAGCTCCCTCGCAGGTCATGTGCACGATATAGCCCGGACAGTCAGCATAGTCGAGCATGTCCGTAAATCGAGCCGACGCTTCCGCTTCCGTTACTTCCGGTTGAGATAAGTAATGATAAATTGGTTTCATTTTTCCCTCCTTCCGATGCTTGGCAATAAGGGAGTCAATCATGTCTCCATTGGTTGCATGCACCGTGACAAGCCCACCATTTTCTTTCACCACTTTCATCAACTGAACCATCTGGCCATCATCAATCATCAAGGCACCTTTGTAGGCCATAAAAGTCTTAAACGAAGTGATGCCTTCTTTCTCTATAAAGGTGACAACTTCTTTGGCAACCTTCGCATTAAAATCTGTGACGGCCATGTGAAATCCATAATCACATACGGCATTACCGTCCGATCGTCCCTGCCATTGTTTTAAAGCATGTCTGAGTGATTTTCCTTGGGTCTGTAAAATGAAGTCGATCACCATCGTTGTTCCACCATACAGTGCAGCCCGAGTTCCACTTTCATAATCATCACTGGAGGAGGTTCCCATAAAAGGCATGTCGAGATGCACATGGGGATCAATCCCACCTGGAAATACCAGTTTGTTTCTTGCATTGATGACCTTGTCGGCCTTGTAGGGTAGATTCTTACCGATGGCAACAATCTGTTCATCTTCAACGTAGATGTCTGCAATGTAATCAGACGCTGCGGTAACTAGGTGACCATTTTTTATTAGTACTGACATTATTTTTTTCTTTTCATCAAGAGATAATATACTACAAAAGAAACAAGAAATCCGCTAAACCAAGAAAGATTGTACAAGGCTTCTAGGGCTGGAACAAAGTATCCGACAAGTGCGGTAGCAACTCCTAGGATGAGGGCAAGCATGGCTGCCATATTGAATCCTGCGGAATAACGAAAGTCTCCATCTTCTTTATAAAACTCATCTAAGTTCAATTCTGTTTTACGAATCGCCCAATAATCTGCCAACATTATTCCGAGGACTGGTCCGAGTAGGCCAGAGATGAAAATAAGTATGTTGCTGATTTCATCCATCAGTAGCCATGGGCAGATAATAATCCCAATAACTCCTGTGATAATTCCACCGGTGCGAAAGGATATATTTTTGGGACTTAAATTAGAAAAGGCATTGGCTGGGGCGATGACATTTGCTGCAATATTGGTTGAGAGCGTAGCGATGATCATGAAAATTTGGGACACAACAACCACGACTGGGTTTTCAAATTTGGCCAAGAGGGATACTGGATCCCAAGGTGCTTCATTTCCAAAAAATACATCGTCAAAAATAATGACGGCAGCGCAGCTCACAAATATCCCGACAAAGGAGTAAAGCATCATTGTACCGGGCAGCCCGATGAATTGTCCGAGCACCTGATCTTTTTGGGTAGCGGCATATCTTGTGATGTCAGAAATACTCAGGGACATCGTTGCCCAGAATCCGACCATGATGGTCAGCCATAAAATATAGTTCCATAATTTTGATCCACCTTCTTCTGCAGTATTTATTTCGCTCAAGGCAAATGTTTTAGATTCCACCACCTGACCATCAATGTTTCTTCGCAACTGTATTTCTTTTTCTTTGGTCGAACCAGCGTAGGCAAATTGATCCCCTCTAATTGCTGACCAAGCTCCCGGCTTACCCTTCGTGATTAATCTGAATTCTTGAGCCTTTGGAATGCCATTTTCATCTTTGGCAAAATTGAAGTTTAACTTTAGGACATTTCCATCGTTGGAAATATATGGCGCGGCAAGATTTTCACTTTGTTTCAAGACATTAGCAAAGCCGCCGCCATTCATTGCTCCCCAAGCGATCAAGATAATTCCCATGAGAATCAGAATGGGCGCTGAGTATTGTTCGAGAAATTTTATGGACTCTGTTCCTTTCCAGATGAAGTACATATTCAACAACCAAAAAAGTCCAAAACCTACAAATTTACCGATGCTCAAATCACTCGTGATTTCTGTACCTGTCAAGGCACAATAGATTGCATGAACTGCTAGTCCACCAATCCAAGTCTGAATTCCAAACCAACCACAAGCAACAATCGCACGCACGATAGATGGTATGTGAATGCCGCGAAGCCCAAAAGAGGAGCGACCCAGCACTGGAAACGGAATGCCATATTTTACACCTGCATGTCCATTTAACACCATAGGAATGGTGATGATTAAATTGGCCAGACCGATGATGATTAATGATTCTAGCCAGGTCATTCCTGAACCGATCATGTAAGAGGCTAGGAGATAGGTCGGGATACACACAGCCATTCCTACCCAGAGGGAAGCCAGAGACCACATCGACCAAGTTCGTTCGGAAGGTGGGATGGGTTTTAAGTCCTCGCTGTATAGGTCTGACTTAGAAAAATCTTTGCTAAGGGTGACTATTTCGGGGTTGTTCATTCGCTATAATGTTCGTCTGCAATTTCTATGGCTTTAGATAAAATCGACAGCCCTTCATCTACTTGTTCTTTGGTGATATTTAAAGGTGGAGCAATGAAGATGAAATTCCATTTGACGAAAGTAAACATCCCAAGCGCTCTGATCTTAGACGCAATTTTATAGGTTGCTGCAGAATCCTCTGGTTTGGCATTCCAAGGGGTCAATGGTTCCTTGGTCGTTCTGTTCTTTACCAGTTCTATGCACCCGAGCAGTCCCGTATTTCTGAAATCACCAATGGATGGATGCTTGTCTTTCAATTTCTCTACCTGCTGCTCCATGTACAGACCCATCTTCGCAGCATTGTCTACTAGGTTTTCTTCTTGTATAATCCGCACATTTTCTAAGCCAGCCGCACAGCAAGCGGCATGTGCAGAATAGGTGAGCCCAATGGTAAAATGCTTTTCATTGAAGAACGCTGCAATGTCATCCGTTACAACTGTTCCGCCTAAAGGAAGGTAACCTGAAGTGAGACCTTTGGCGATGGCCATAATGTCTGGCGTCACCCCATGATGATCTACCCCAAACCATTTTCCTGTCCGTCCAAAGCCAGACATGACTTCATCGGATATAAGTAAGAAATTATATTTTTCAGCCAGTCTTCTGAGTCCCTGCCAATAGTTCTCAGGATATTTTATACAACCAGAGGAACCTGATTCCCCTTCCATTAGGATGGCAGCAACACTGTTTGGATTTTCATATTTAATGACTTGCTCAAGATTCCTTAAAGCTTGTTGGCCACATTCTTCAAGACTAGTAGTACCCCACGGGCAACGGTAATAATATGGATTTTCGACTTGGACAAAATGTGGGGCAGCGTAGGCATCAACAGCATGTCGTCTAGGGTCACCGCCCGCAGACATGGCGCCCATGGTCGCTCCGTGATAGGCCCGATACTGGCAGATGATCTTTGGCTTACCGGTATATATTCTGGCAACCTTTATGGCGTTCTCTATGGCTTCAGCACCACCTAAGGTGAAGAAAGTTTTTGTTAATTTGCCCGGTGTGATTTCTGCAATTTTTTCTCCTAGTTCGCCACGTACCCTCGTCGTTGCTCCGGGATAGACAAAACTCATCTGTTGCATTTGTCTGGAGACTGCTTCTGTGATTCGTTGATCACCGTGACCGATGTTGACGTTCATTAATTGAGATGAAAAGTCAAGGTATTTTTTACCCGACCGATCGTAGATGTAACAACCCTTGGCAGATTCTAAATCTAGTGGGTTAAGTCCACCTTGCTTGCTCCAAGAGAAAAGGGTGAAGGCTTTATTTTTTTCAATAACTGCGCTCATCTGTTTATGTGTAATGAGTTATAAATATCAATTTTTAGTATAAATTTTAGCTTGACACTGGATCGCATTTTAGCTCATCCAATCTCTTTTATCTTCAGGATTCCACTTGCTCGTCGTCTTCTTATTCTGCGTCCAAAATTCTATAGAGCTCTTACCCGTGATGTCTCCAACGCCAAATTTAGATTCATTCCATCCACCAAAAGAGAAGGGTTCTCTAGGAACAGGAACACCAATATTGACACCGATCATTCCAGCACTGGCTTCGGCCATTACTTTTTTGGCAAGAGCACCACTTTGGGTAAAGACTGCAGCGGCATTCCCATAATTTGAACTGTTTTCAATGCTAATGGCTTCATCCAAATCTTTAGCTCTAATGATTGAAATCACAGGACCGAATATTTCTTCTTTGGCGACCGCCATGTCTGGCTTGACGTGATCGATAATTGTCGGACCGACATAGAAACCATCTTCACTACCTTCTACAATGGTGTCTCTACCATCGACCAGTACTTTGGCACCCTGAGCCTCTGCTTCTGTTATATATTTCTCTATACGCTCCTTGGCCTCCTTGCTGATGACCGATCCAAGGGTATCCCCGGGCACGATCTTTTTAGCTTCAATAACCATCTGATCTATAATGTGTTGGACTTTGTCTACACCGACCATTACGGAGGCTGCCATGCATCGTTGACCAGCACATCCGGCCATAGAGGCAACAACATCATTGGCCGTCATTTGAACATTGGCATCGGGTAGGACAAGCAGGTGATTCTTGGCACCGCCTAAGGCGACACATCTTTGTAAATTTGCGGAAGCGCGCTTGTATACTATTTTAGCGACCTTGGTAGATCCTACAAAAGAGGTGGCTTTTATATCTGGATGGTCGCAGATGGCTTCAACAACTTCTTTGCCTCCATTCACAATGTTAAGAACACCATCGGGTAGTCCGGCTTCCGTTAATAACTCTGCCATCTTGAGGGCGCTCAAGGGCACAAGCTCTGAAGGCTTTAAGACGACGGTATTTCCTAGGACGATGGCATTGGGAATGGTCCAGTGTGGGACCATGTTGGGAAAGTTAAAAGGAGTGATGCATGCGACCACACCCAAGGGTTTTCTCTCAATTCTGCATTCGACACCCTTGCTGACCTCCTGAATTTCATTGGTCACTATCTGCGGCATCGATGCGGCGAATTCACAAAGTTCAATGCTTTTTAAAACTTCAGCTCTAGCTTCGCCTCTTGTTTTTCCATTTTCAATGTGAACTAACTCCGTGAGTTCTTCAATGTTGTTTTGGAGTAGGGTGCGATAGTTGAAAAATACCTGAACTCTATCTTTAAGAGTCATTCCACTCCATGTAGGAAAGGCTTCTTTTGCGGAAGCGACCGCTGTATCAACATCCTTGATATTACTCAAAGGTAGAGATGAAATAACCTGTCCATTGATGGGGGAAAGTACCTCGATGGTCTGAGCTTCGCTCTGTAAATGTTTGCCATTTATGAAGTTGGCGACTGGTGGAAAAGTGGTCATACGACATTTGTTTGTGGTCCGATAGGTAAGTTAAGCAAACGAGGGATGGATTGCATACCCTTGTTTAAGTAAATAACTTATTATAAATGTGTATGATCTGGTAGTCATTGATAGACTTCAATAAATGTACCAGTAAAAAAAGAAAGGGGCCCATTTTAAAAAATGAGACCCTTTTCCATATTGTGATTAGTATGATCCTAGGTTATAAATCAAGCCATACATTTCCATTAAGAAATCTTAAGCCGGGTAATCCGTCAGCTCTATTAGCTCCTGAGTCTAGGTAAATTGGTTTAATAAACCAGCCAACAGGTTCAACAGATTCCATGTTCATAGTGCCTAATCCATCCTCTCCTTCTGGTCCTGGTTCGCCAATAAATCCTACAGGTCCAGTCGGCCCAGTAAGTCCTGGAGGTCCATCGAGTCCATTAGGTCCTTGTGAAGGACCTTGTGGTCCAATGTCTCCGATAGGTCCTGGTAATCCGCCGCCTATTCCGGGGTCACCTTTTTCACCTTTTGGGCCTTTAGCACCATCTGATCCTTTGGCACCTTCTGGTCCTCCTGGGCCTACAGGTCCTTGTAAACCAGTATAAACTGAGGCAGGTGAACCCTGTGGTCCAGGATCACCTGGCGGGCCTGCAATTCCATTGTTTGCTCCCACAGGTCCTTTTACTCCGGGAGGTCCTTGAGGTCCTGTTTGACCTTGAGGACCTACAGGTCCAACAGGGCCTTCGCCACCAACACCATTAAAACCACTTTGTCCTGTGGCTCCGGTAGGGCCTGCTGGTCCAACATTCCCTTGCGGGCCAGCTGATCCAGCTGGACCTGGAATACCAGTTACAGATTCAACGGCTAAAAATGCATAGGGAACGGATACAAATTGTACGGTTCCAAAATTGAGGTAATTTGTTCCACCGGTTATGTCCATTTGAATGTTTAAGAAATGGTCATATTTGGACCATTCTATTTCGGAGAAAAGATAGGTCGTTTGTCCCTGTCCGATTTGAAAGCTTACATGGCCCAAATCTGTGCTCATTACTTGGTGTTCCTCAACGTAGGTTATTTCACCAGCAGGTGTACTTTCAATGATATTTATCTGTATTCCGACTATCTGATTGGTGACAGTTTCACCATTTGAATCCATCGCTATGGATTGATAGCTAAAGGCCTGAGGCACTTGAGCCATAAGCATTCCAGTGTAGAGGAATACGGATATAATTGATATTAATATTTTCATTTTAATTGTTTGTAATTTTTATAAATCAATCCATCCAAGAGTATCGTGATAGAATCTTAATCCGACTTTTCCATCCGCTCTGTTTGCTCCAGAATCCAAGTAGAAATTCAGCGTTGCTGAAGGAGTAGGAACGGTGCTTGAAGGCGAAGAAGTCGATTCAAAGGTGAATCCTCGAGAACCAATTACCCCTTGAGGGCCTTGTGGCCCTGGAAGTCCTTCTGGTCCTGGAGCTCCATTCGTCCCAGCAGCTCCACCGGCAGGTCCGGCAGGTCCAGTTGGTCCTTTAGGACCAACTTCCATTGAACTCGGTCCAGGTTCTCCATCTGGTCCTTTATCACCTTGTGGGCCAGCTGCTCCTGATGGCCCCGTTGGTCCTGATGCACCAGGAGGTCCTTGGTTTCCAACATCTTCATCACCAGGAGGACCTACGTCACCATCTGGACCTTTGGGTCCTTGTTCACCTCCAGCTGCTCCTTGAGGTCCACTAGGTCCTGGAGGTCCTATTGGGCCATCATCCCCTATTTCTCCCACAGGTCCTTGTAAATCACCACTGGGTCCAATGGGTCCGGTGGCGCCTGTGGCTCCAAAAGGACCATCCGCTCCTTGGTCTCCCACTATTCCAGCTCTACCAATGTTTAAAGTTTCATCTGCAGTTTGGGCTGCCATGGCAAAAGGGACAGAATAGAATGTGGTTGTACTGCTGAAAGTATAATCAGTACCTCCATTTATGTCAAGTTCTACCGTTAAGAACCTGGGTCCTGATTGCCAGTCAATGCTTGTAATTGCTCCAATTGAAGCATCGCCTTCTCCAACATTTGCACTGAAATAACCAATGGCTGTTGTTGTCGTTTTTTGATTTTCAGTATATAGAATATTCCCGTTTGATAAGGCATCAGAAATAGTGAATTGAAGTCCAATTTCACTATTAGCAAGTGCATTTCCTTGAGCATCAACAGCCATTCCTTGGTAGTTAAATGCTCCAGTAATCTGGGATATCAGACTGACTGAAAAGAAAAGACAAATGACAAATGATAATATATTTTTCATTTTATTATTCTTAATTATTATTAATAAATATCGATCCATGCTCCACCATTAAACCATCGAAGGCCTATTTCACCATCCGTTCTGTTGTCTCCCGTGTCTAGGTAGAATGAATTTAATTCAGGATTTGCTGGAGGTGTGTCTCTTAATTCTAAAAATTGATTTCCATCCTCGCCTGGAGGTCCTGTTGGTCCTGCTGGTCCTGTTGGTCCTGTTAGTCCCATTGGCCCATCAGCACCATTGTTACCTGCTGGTCCTGGAGTTCCTGCAGGTCCTGGAGGTCCTGGAGGTCCTGGAGGTCCCTCTGTTCCTCCATCTTCTCCTGGATCGCCTGGATCTCCTTTGGCTCCAGATGCGCCAGCCGGTCCTGAAGGTCCAGTCGGTCCGGTAGGTCCTGTAGGTCCAGCGCCTTCTCCTTGAGGTCCCTGTGGACCTTGTGGTCCTGGAGGTCCTACTTGACCTGTTGCGGTAGAATCATCTCCTGGTGGACCTGTTATTCCTGCTGGTCCTGGTTCGCCATCTGGACCCTTAGGTCCTTGAGGTCCTGGGGTGGAATTTGGTCCTGCTGCGCCAGCCGGTCCTGGTGCTCCTGTTGGCCCCGTTGGCCCTATTGGCCCAATTGGTCCTGTTGGTCCTTTTGGTCCTCTTGGACCGTAAAGTGCAGTTGTAGCATGTTGTGCGTATGGTACAGATATAAATTCTGTGGTTCCTGCGCTGACATAATCCATGCCACCTGCAGGATCAATGGATACTTCTAGGTAGTATGGATTGTTTGACCAATCTATAGTGGACATCGTACCAAAAATTTCTTGGCCTTGACCGATAACTAATTCAAAGGCAGCAGCATCAGAAGTAGTTATTATGTGCCTTTCTATGTAAGTGTTACTCCCAGTATTACTTCCTTGCAATATGGAAAAAAGAACGGCTATTTCTTGTGAAACCAAAGGTTCTCCGTTGACCCCAAAGGCAACCCCTTGGTAACGGATTCCGTCTTGAGCAAATACGCTCAAGGCCAAACCTAAGAACAAAAGTAGTGTAGTATATTTTTTCATGTTCTTAATTTATAATTTGATAATCTTGAGTGTTTTAGATTTCTTGTCCCCGTCTTTAACGTTAAGATAGTAGGTGCCAGTAGTCCAGTCCGTTACTGAGATATTGGTTACCTTCTCTGAGAGAACTTTTGTCTGAACCTTTCTTCCACTTTCGTCAAATACTTCCATTCTAAGTTCATTAGAAATTTCTGGTATTTCAATGGTCAATGATTCAATGGTTGGGTTCGGATAGGTGTGAATGATTTCTTCAATCAAATCATCTGTTGCTGTACTTCCTTGTTCTAAGATCGTAAGGTTTAAAAAGCCTTGAGATATCATTATTTCTCCGTCTTGAATTTCTGTATTCATCGGTTCTCCCACAGAAAGATATAAAGCACCATTCTCATTCATGAGCGAGGCTCCTGTAGAAGAAATTAGATAAGATCTAATTTCTTGTGCTGAAATCTGAGTAGAAAAACACAACCCCAGAAAGAGGTAAAGGATTTTTTTCATTTTAGATTATTTAAGTTTAGATAATATTTATTAGTAACGAGCTCTACTTACCAATATGGCAAGTGCGCAATGTGTGACAAATAAATCGGATTTGTTTTTGTTAGAATTGATGCTTTAATCCTAAGGCAAATTCCTTGAAATTATACTTATTATTAAGTACATTTTCATTGATTTCTGCTTGATTAAATCCAACGGCTGCGTGTAGTTTCCAAGCCCTGTACAATGGAACTTCAAAGAAGGCACCTAGGGTCCATTGAGGCTTTATTTTTTGTTGGAAATTTTCCAAAGAGGTCGGAAGTAGTCTTTCGTCCAGACTAAAACCTTCAACGCTGTTCAATAGATTGATTTTTGTTCTTCCAAATACTCCAAAACTCACAGTCTTAATGCTTTGATGTATGCTTAGTTGAATCGGTAAATTCAATAATTGCTGGTTGTTGTATATACTCAATTCCCGATCAACAATTCTGATATTATCCTCATTAGCAAACATTTCAATATCTTCCGCATGTCCTATGATTCTGTCTTGATTGTCAATTAGGTAGGAACCATTCCATTCAAATTGTTCATTAATTTTTTGATAATCTAACCCGGTACTGATGGTAAGCCACTTGGTCAGTTGTGCATTTAATAATAGGCTAGATCCGTATCTTTCTAAAGGCTGCACTTTGGCACTTCTTTCTTGAGCATATAGCGCATTGGCCTGATCAATCGCGGTTGTTTCTTTGTCGAAAAATGAAATATTCCCTAAGACTGTGACACTCCATAAAACTTCATATTTCTCCTTTGCGTCTGTATAAACCCATGGATTTCTGGAGAAGTTATCATCAATTTTAGTCGTAGGAACAATAATTGTTGCTTGCTCAACAGTCTGGAAATTAATTAATTGTTGGATTTGAGCGAGCTCGGTTAAACTTTCTCTGATGTCTACTACCGACGCATTAAGCTCGCTTAGATCTGGTTGCGTAGCTGCATTTCCTGCCAGTATATTTGAAGAATTATCAGAGGATGCATTGATAGGTAAAGTTGTAACCTTGGAAACGTTTGCTCTATTTTTTAAAGGGGTAACTCCTTTATTACTTCCATCATTAGTGCTGACAAGATTATCTGTAATTGTAGTATTATTTGAGCTAGTGTTCTCTTGTGAATTTTGAGCCGTGTTTCCATTTCTAGTCAATCGGTTACTAGTCTTATTAATGTTTACTTTCGTGTTTTTGTTGTCCTTACTATTCGTAGCTGGCTTTGTGGAATTTGATCTATTCTTTGTAGATAATTCTACGTTCTCTGAAGTCTTTTTTATACGAGTAGTTTCTATGTTTTCATTGGACTTTACAGATGATTCATCTGCGTATGTAGGAATCTCATCAGTTATGTTGTTTTCTATTTCTGACGCAAGAGGAGCTGCATGCTTTGACGTGGAAAAATTGAAATACAATAATGATGTTCCTGAAATAATGAATGCAACAAGGCCTAGGAACCAAATAAAACCTTTTCTATTTTTCTTCTTTTGTTTCTTTTCAATACCTGACCAGATGTCTAAGGGGTCGACATCGTACTCATGCATTTGAACGTGATCTTGTAATATTTTTTTAGTCGTGTCCTTCATATGATTACCAACTTTTTAGCCATTTGAATATTAGCTTGTAAAATCTTGCGAGATCGATGTAAGTGTGTTCTTGAATTTGTTTCAGTAATTTGCATTAATTCGGCAATTTCCTTATGAGAATATCCTTCGATGGCATAGAGTGAAAAAACTTTTCTATAATCATCTGGTAAATTGAAAATGTATTCCATGATTTCATCATGGGCCATTTTGTTTAATGCCACTTCAGGCACTGGTTTATCAATTTTAAGATCTTCTATTTTCTTTTCTTGTCTTCGGAATTTTTTCTGATTCCTATTCAAACATAGATTGATAATTATTCTTTTAATCCATCCATACATAGCACCTTCTTCTGACCCTTCAAAAATTTTAATTTTTTTGAAGACCAGAATGAAAGCATCTTGAAGAACGTCCTTCGCATCTTCATCAGAATTGGTGTAGATCCGAGCAACAGTCATTAAACGTTTGCTCAATCTCATAACCAATTCTCGAAAAGCTTGTTCGTCTCCACGCTTCAACCGCTCTAAGAGTAATTCAAAATTCATACTAATCACATGCCTCAACTGCCATAGGCAGTTAAGCTCTATTTATTAATCATAATATACAACGTCCATATGAAGGCTATCAAGATTGGCAGGGAATACTGATTGATCAATAACAGTAATATCTCCTTGAAAATTATGAAACCTATGGCTGTTGATTTTGTCGTGGTAATGGGAAGTCAAATCACAAGTCCCTTTAGCAGAAAAACCCTGCGTCGGGAAGGTGATTGAATAATCCGCTATGTTGTTTCCTTCTCTAAAAACATAAACGCCCGAAGAATACAGAACACCTGATATAAGGTCCTCCATTTTCGTTGTGTAAATGTATTTGGTCTCTGAACCTAATATTGTGCTTATTTCCCAACTATGGAAAACAGAAGTTTTCAGTTCCGAACCCCAATTGAATCCGGTGTAGGCAATATCATAGCCAGCTTGAATAGGGTTGCACTGTTCCAAGTTTCCTAATTGGATTTGTGAAATAGCTGTCAGTTCTAATGGGTCACTTGCAAATTGTGTTTCTTCATTTATCAGGGTAATTCCGATGGTAGTTTCGGAACAATTAGGAAAGCTAAAGTTGATTATTCCATTCTGATCTGTTTTTACAACTGTAAATTCATCAGCCAGCTCCAAAAGAACAAAACTGAAGGGTGCTTCCGCCCCGCCACATTGAGTAGTCACTCCATTAACAAATATATTGGCTTCTTGATTAATCACCATGAATGGATCTAGAATTGCTGGTTCTGATTGGGCAGGAATTGTAAACATTTGATTTGAAACGGCACACTCATGCTTTACTTCTATTGTGTGTTCTTCACCTTGAGGAATAATTGTAGCAAATGAGCCAGTATTGGTTGGTCTTAAAGATTGTGTAAAATAACCTGGAATATCTTTAACGAGCATTTTGGTATTATCAAAACTAGAGCTCATTGCTGCGAGATTCCCTTCGATGCGTACTGGTTCAGAAGCATAACCGATCATTAAATTTTGAAGTCGATTGGTGCTGAAGCTGATTCTATCGGCCGCTTGGATCACTGCTCCAATTTCAAGCCAGTGTTCTTGCTCTGAATCCCATGCCCAATAAGATAGCGCTTCTGAAATATTTTCAGTCAATGGCAATTCTACATCTAAGAATTTATCTGAATCTAGATTAATGTTGATACCTGAAGCTGTTTGTAATTCTATATAAACCAGCCCGAGACTATGAATACAGACTTTTTCATTGTCTAAGTTATATCCTGTGAGATCTCCGGGCACAGTCGCTGCAAAATTTGAAGTATTCTGAGGTATGAAGTCTACATTTGCTAAGACAGGTTCTTGAATAGTGGCCCCACCAGCGTCGAGATATGGACCAGATGGAATTCTAATTTGTGCTCCGAGTAGCTCAATAGTCACGCCTAGTTCAGGCGTAAAAGTGCTAATTTCTTGTTTTTCAGTGAGCTGATATTCTACTTGGTTTAATTCATTTGCGAAAGCATAAAACCTCTTGTTACCAGTAAAATAATCTGGATGTTCAAAGCTTACAAGGCTTCCATCTTTAAAAAGCGTGGTATTTTCAAACAAAAATTTCCCCTGAGCATCTGTGCTTGTAGTTTCATTACCTAAGAAAACCTCCACTGCTTCCACCGGATTTCCATCGGAATTTATAACCAAACCAGTTAAACTGCCTATTATTTCAATCTCAGGAGGATCTACAGAAGGTATAGGCTCTGAAATGCTTATAACATCTATGTTTTCTCTTTGGCAAGCTGTGGTCACCAAAATGAGCAATAGCGAGAAGTATATCAGATTTTTCATCATTGAAATATTAACTTATACTCACTAATGTGGTCTAAATATGTTTTGTTGCAAAATAATTCGGTTTATTTTACCAATGGATTCTGGCCTTGCGTAGGGTCTTGATCCAATAAGTCAACCATTACGTGGTACATCTTGGGTAATTTAGCTTTGAAGTCCACTGGTTGCTCGAAAAAAGTCTCGATACAGACCGCAAACAATTCCATAAGATTCTGCCCAGCATAGGGCTTCAAATGATTGTGCTTTTTATTCCGAAGATTGAACAGTTCTTTTTCTGCTTCTGCTTCCCACTCCTGCATGGTCATGTAATCAAAAAACTTCCGATAAATAAGTCTACTTAAATTTTCACTCTGTAAAGCATGTGCTAATTCATGTAGCGCAACGTTGAATGCATCATCAGGAATAATAAATCCTTGCTTAACCGAAGGCCACGACACGACGATAATCTTTTCTATATGATCCACATGACCGAGTAAGGCTTCGTATTCCCCAAAGCTGTAAGTATTGGGAGAAACCATTATGGTTCTAAAATTTCTCAGGACAAATTTATCGAGTCCAAAGGTTATTTGAATCAAAGCACTTGTGATAAGAATTTTCATCTCATCCGTGATCAGGTCAAATTTAACGGCTCGAAAGTTGATAAATTTACTACTCAAAAACACCCGCTCACGAAACATCTTTTTTAATTCGGGATTGAGTTGTCTGTAATAGCTGCTATACTTGGATAGGTAAAAATCGTAACTTGCTGGGATTTTCTTTATATGGAGAGAGTACCAAAGTAATTTTAATCGTTCGACCATTCTAAACTGAATGTACGATGATGGGATTGATAAGAAAAATTAGGAATGAATTATTTTAATCTAGGAAGAGCCTTTAACCTAGTAATTCAACCAATTCGTTCTCCTCTATATTTGACAGAGATACTTCTAAATCTTTCGAAATGGAAAAGCTGAAAGTTGATCCTTTATTATTGTTAGATTCTAACCATAATTCACCCTTGTGATTTTGAGCTACTTTTTTGCACAAAGATAAACCTACACCCGTTCCTTCATAGGCTGCTGAGGTATGCAATCGAGTAAACATTTCGAATATTTTTTCCTGATATTCCTCAGAAATACCAATGCCATTATCTTTTATA